>MDTC01252168.1_pt1 | contig 18523 bp, 19 predicted proteins | sample 811181 | NCBI WGS metagenome assembly MDTC01 (sample SAMN05326644, study PRJNA326480) | marine metagenome | isolation source: seawater | place: Pacific Ocean: North | collected 2011
CAGGTTTTGAAGTTGCTAAAGGTTTTGAAGCTTTTGTAGGAGTGATTAACTCTGTTGCTACTTTTTTTTCTTTCATAGATACTGGAGTTTGTGTCGGTAAAATATTACTCTCAATTTCTTCAGATTCACTTGATCCACAACTCACCAAAGCAAAAGATAAAAATGTTAAAATAATAATCTTTAAAATATTCATATGAATATTATAATCAATGTAGAAAACTTTAGAAGTAAAGAATTATTGTTAATTTTATCTGAAGTAAATTTACTAATTCTTAAATAAAATAATAATAATAATTCCTATAAGAGCTAAAAATATACTCAAATATTCTAATTTAAACATTTTTTCTTTTAAGAAAAAATAACCAAAAATAATAGCGAAGATAGGTGAAGTACTTCCAAACATTGCAGTTAATGAACCTGTTGTGTAATTAAGTGATAAAAACCAAAACAAGCTAGATAATGTTACTAGTGAACACGCTATAAATAGTTTTGTAAATTGAAATTTATTAATAATTTTTTCAATATTTTGTTTAAAAATAACGCTAGCTATAGAAAGTGTGATAATTGAAACTATTGCCCTAACTATAGAGCCATTAAGAACAGATCCCTCTATGAGTGCTTTATCATTGAAATATACTCCAATCCCCCACATTGAACCGGCTATAACTCCTCCTAAAATTCCAATAATTCTTTGTTTTTCGCGATTTATAAAGCTTCTAATATTTAGCAATAGAATACTTGATAAAACTAAAAATGCTCCCAATAAAACAACTATTGAATGTGTGACAGAATTTAGTAAAAAATCTAATATAAGTGCAGTTAATACAGTGCTGCTTGAACTTATCGTAAAAACTACACCAATTGATGTTCTTTGTATTCCAACTACGTATGAAACAGTTCCTATACAGCTTAAAAAAGCTGCAATTGAGAAAAAAACATATGAATCAAATTTTTCACTTATTATTGAATTCACATCACCAATGATAAAAATTAAAACACTAACTAATAAAAAAGAAATACATGCTTCAAAAAATGGAAAACTGAACATACTATTCAGTTTTAGTGTTTTTAATATTGCTCCTGAAGAAGCCCAAGTTAGAGCACTTAATAATGCTACAAATTGAAAGTAAAATTCCATAGTGTTTACATGATTTTGATTTAATGCTGAAAGCCTTATAATTATAACCTAATATATAAATGATAAGATTCATTACAACGTAGATTCTTTGCTATGAAATATAAATCCAATGAATAACATAGAAACTATCAATTCAGATGTCATAATTGTAGGAGCTGGCAATGCTGCTTTTTCTGCTGCTGTAGCTGCAAGAGAAAGTGGATTAAGTGTATTAATGCTGGAAAAAACACCTGAAAAATTTATGGGTGGTAACAGTGCTTTAACTATTCATATGAGATTTGTATATCATTCATTTGATGATCTTTTGCCTCTAATTAAATTTCCTGATAAAGATCAGGACTTAGATACTTTCAAAATAAAAATTAATGAACTCAAAAATATTGTAAGTTCTTATACTGAATCAAATTATTTAAATGATATAAATAAAGTTACTGAAAATAGATCAGATAAAGTCCTTTCTCAAGAACTAGTTTACAATTCATTAAGCACTATTAGGTGGATGAATAAACTTGGACATTTTTGGAAACCTACATTTGAAAATCCTACTTCTGCAAATGTAGTTTCTTTTGATGGAAAAGGTTATGGATTGATAAATAGATGGAAAAATATAGCTATTCAAAAAGGCGTCAAAATAATTTATGAATGTCCAGTAATGGATCTCATTAATAAAAATAATCAAATTTCTGGGGTAGTTGTAAATTATAAAAGTCAAAATATTAAGCTTTTTTCAAAAAATGTAATTATGGCTTGTGGTAGTTTTGAATCTAATTCTGATATGAGAGCAAAATATCTAGGTGAAAATTGGAGAAATATAAAACTTAGAGGAGTACCTCATAATACAGGTGAAGGACTAGAAATGGCTATAAATAATGGAGCCATACCTTATGATGATTGGTCTACTTGTCATGCTTCTCCTCAAGACTATAACAGACCTGATTTTGATTTACCTGGAGAGAATAAATCTGGTGATTATTGGAGTAGATATGCATATCCATTTAGTGTTCTAATAAATCAGAAAGGAGATAGATTTATTGATGAAGGAGAAACATGGAGGGGGCTTACCTATGCTAAAACCGGAAAAGCTATCTTAGAACAAAAAAATCAAATTGCATATCAATTATTTGATTCAAAACATAGAAAAGCTGGAGTGCTAGAAAATTATAAAAATCCAACTTTTTATACTGCTAATAGTCTTAATGATTTGGCAAAAGAAATCAAAATTATGGATATAAATAAATTTTTAATAAATATAGAAAATTTTAATCAAAATATTTCATCTGATAAATATAATCCTAGTTTATTGGATGGTAAATCAATTTCAAATATCATTCCAAAAAGATCTAACTGGGCTCTTCCATTAGATAAAGGTCCCTTTGAAGCATATCCGGTTATTGCAGGTATGACATTTTGTTATGGAGGTCTAAAAACCTCTATAGATGGAGAAGTTCTAGATAAAAATGGAGATATTATTAAAGGTTTTTTTGCAGTCGGTGAAATGCTAGGAGGATTATGGTACAAAAATTATCCTTCAGGTGGAGGAATGATGGCAGGGGCAGTATTTGGAAAAAAAGCAGGTGAAAAAGCTGCTATCAATAGTTCAAAAATATAATAGTTTACTTTTATCTAACCCAGAATCCATTAATTCCTTTATTTCTTGAATCCCAAGAATCATATAAGATATCATCGATGGATGTAGCTACATGAGATCTTGAAAAATTCCATATGATAGTTAGGTTATCTTTTTTTCCAAACTCTTCAATAAAATCATTAATCATAGAATCTAGAAATTCATTATAAATATGTTCCATCTTAGTGTTACTGGTACTTGTAAATAGAAAGTCAGACTTATAAGAATTCTTTCGTCCTATTTTATTAGAAAAATATTTTGATTTTTTTGACTTCGAATTATAGAAATAATAAAAACCTAGCTCTTTTAACCACTCATAAGGTATTTTATTGCCATTCAATATTTTCTTAATATCTTTTTTATTATCTGAAGCTACTTCTTTAGCAACATCTAAATAATCCATATCTAATGCTTTAGTTAATGCTCTCACAACACAGTCGCCACTATCAAATTCACTCCTGTAATCCTTATTTTTATCTGTAACTTTATAATATCTATTTCCATAAATTTTTAGGAAATCTTTATTTGGATGATACTGTTGAAATTTCATAGGGATTATTTTTTTAACTTTTTTATAATTTCAAATTTGGTTTAAATAAAAAATGTGCTATCACTTACAAGTTCCGTATATAAACAATAGCACATTCATATTATATCTTAGAATTTAATAAAAAAATGTCCCCATTCAAATCATCAAACTGAGGACACTTTTATAAATAGCTGCTATTTGATAGCACTCATACAACAACTACATTTTTAATTATATCTACGATTATTTATAAGGTCTAATTAACTTATAAAGATTTTTATTTTCATTGTTTACCAAAATAAAGTTTGATTATTTTCAATTATAGAGTTTAAGAACTTTCCTTTGAAAAATCTTTTTTTAGTTGGTTCATAATAACTAATCATCCCACTTTTAATTAGATCATTTCCCATATTTTCATATAATAAATTTAATGTTTTATAGTTATCGTGTAATATTTTTCTACAGAAATTTGCAGCATATTTTCTATCTTCAATAAATCTTAATATTTTCCTTGAATATAGCTGCCGCCAAATATTAATATTAGCTTCTAAAATTATAGTATTATTATCATCAATCTTAACTATGCTTTCAGAGTATGGTTTTATTTCAGAAAAATTTATTATCATTAATTCTTCATAAGTTATAGTTTTAGGTTTTCTTTTACTATTAATTCTTGGAGTTTTTTTATCCATGAATATTATTTTTATATTTGAATAATCATTCATATTAAATCTGTTTTGATAAAATTATTAACTTTCTGAAAAGGTATTGTTTCAATAGTAATTTATTTTTTTTATATTTTTCTAATAACTCGTTATTTATTTACGTAGAATATAAATAATCCTTACTGATATATTTTCCCTCATGCTATTAAACGTTTTGGCAAAATATCAGGTAACCAATAATCCAAAAATAGATTTTTTATCAGGTTTAACTGTGGCTTTAGCACTTGTTCCAGAAGCAATAGCTTTTGCATTTGTAGCTGGAGTAGAACCTCTAGTTGGATTATATGCAGCATTCTTCGTAGGAATTATCACTTCGTTATTCGGAGGAAGAAGTGGAATGATATCTGGAGCTACAGGTGCAATGGCAGTAGTTATGGTTTCATTAGTAGCAATATATGGAATTCAATATTTATTTGCAGCAATTGTACTAACTGGAATAATACAAATTATTATAGGTATATTAAAGTTAGGTAAATTTATTAATATAGTCCCTGCTACTGTAATGCTTGGCTTTGTAAATGGCTTAGCTATAGTAATTTTCTTGAGTCAAATTGGGCAATTTAAGGATCATAATAATATATCTCATTCTGACGGTGGCCATAGTGCGATAGGTGTTTTATTTAATGGTGGATGGCTTGATAGTAATCAATTGATTATTATGATAATTCTTACCTTAGTAACAATGGGAATAATTTTTTTCATTCCAAAAGTTCCCAAAATAGGCAAAATAATTCCATCTCCTCTGATTTCAATTGTTTTTCTATCTTTTATAGTTATAGCCTTCAAAATAAATACTCTAACAGTTGGAGATCTAGCTTCAGTTTCTGGAGGTTTGCCAGCTTTTAGTATTCCAAATGTTCCATTTAACCTAGAAACATTATGGATAGTACTTCCATTTTCACTAACACTAGCAGGAATAGGGTTAATAGAAAGTTTATTAACACTAACCCTTATTGACGAAATTACTGATACCAAAGGCAAGCCTAATAAAGAATGTGTTGGTCAAGGTTTAAGTAATTTGACATGTGGTTTTTTTGGGGCGATGGGAGGTTGTGCAATGATAGGTCAATCAATGATAAATATTTCATCAGGGGGAAGAGGCAGATTATCAGGAATTGTTGCGGCCGTATCTCTTTTGTGTTTCATTTTATTTTTTTCAAAATGGATTGAGATGATTCCTATAGCAGCACTAGTTGGAATAATGATGATGGTTGTAATTGGTACTTTTGCTTGGACTTCTTTCAAAATATTAAGAAATGTTCCTAAGGAAGATGGATTAGTCATAATTATTGTAACTGCAGTTACTGTGTGGCAAGATTTAGCTATCGCGGTAATTGTTGGAGTTATAGTTTCTGCATTAACATATGCATGGAAATCTTCAAACTTTATAAATATTGAAGAACATACTAGAATCTCAGACTCAGAAATAAAATATAAATTAAAAGGTACATTATTTTTTGGATCTATAAATAAATTTAAGACGATCTTAAGTCCTTTGAATTTTAGTGAAAAAGTAATTACTTTAGACTGTTCCGAATCATGGATTTGGGATCAATCGTCACTAGACATCTTAGGAAAAATGACAGAAAAATTTAAGAACCAAGGAAAAGTCTTAAATATAGAAAATTTAGGGCCAAGTAGTCGTAAATTACTAGAAAAAGGTAAAAATATTGCTGATATAAATATTATTGAGTAATTTCTATGATGCTAAGATATTTGTTTTAAGACTGGATTTGATAGTGTTCCTATTCCACTAATTTCAATATCAACTACATCACCATTTTTTATATTGCTAGGAACTTCATCTGTTCCCATCCAAACTACATCACCGGGAAAAAGAGTTATATATTTAGTTATTTTTACTAGATAGTCACTAATTCCGAATATCATATTATTTGTCTTAAATTGGTCTTTAATTTTATTATTTACTCTTATAGTTGTGATCATATTTTCAAGATTAACATCAGTTTCTATCCATGGTCCCATTGGCTTAAAAGTGTCAGTATTTTTTGCCCTCCACAAAGTTCTGTCGTTAGATTGCCAAGTTCTTTCGCTTACATCATTACCAATTGTGTAACCAAATATATGTTCCCATACATTTTTTTTATTTAAGTTTTTTGCTTCTTTTCCAATTACAACTACTAATTCGCCCTCATATTGTACTTTTTCAGTAGCATCTTTTGGAATTATTATGGGTTTATTATGAGCAATTAAGGCATTATTTGCTCTATATCCAACATCAGGAGCTATTGGAGGAGAAGCTGATCTTCCTGTTAGCTTAGACATCTTATTAACATGGTTTATATAGTTCACTCCTACTGCATAAAAAGTTTTTGGAAAAACAGGAATTTGTAATTCTGTTTCTTCTAAAAATAAATTTTTATCAGTTTTCTCAAAACCATTGAAAGGATCACCCCACACTGGAATAATTAGATTATCTTCGATTATTCCAAAAGATATTTTTTCTTTGTTATAAAATCTGCACCATTTCATTTTATTATTATAAATCTTAAAATAATTTAAAGTAAAAAATGCTTTTTTTTATATCAAAGTCTAAATTAATAATAAACATGGTATATTTATCTAAATAATGTTTAAAAATATGTTTAAGACTTCAATAACTATAATTTCAATAATAATCCTAGTTTCAACTATTTATACTGCTACTATCATTTCTTTGGATTACTTCGATGGCAATAATACTAAACTGGTAGAACCAAGGGGAGATATGGGGATGAGAGGATTTCATGAGCCTTCTCCAGAAATTAGAAAAAGTGAATTGGAACTAGAAAAAAAATATTTTCAAAAAGATATAAAAAAACAAATTTCTAAAATAGATTCTATGATTGAAAATATAGAAAATAATAACTATGAATCACTAAAAAAAGAATTAGAATTACAACGTATTGATTTAGAGAATGATCAAGAGCTAGACCTTCAAAGAATAGATTTAGAGATTTTAAGGATGAGCTCAGAATCTATGAAAGATTAGATTTTAATGATAAATATTTTTCTGGCTAAATCAATAATCCTCTACAGGAAGCTCTTTTAGTCTGATATTATTATTTTGAGAATAGTTTAGTATTTCATAATTTATTAAATTAATTCACCAAAACGAATATTACTCACATAATTTATACTAATAATATGTTTTATTCAAAAGAAAAAAAATTAAATTTTAAAGATGTTTTGATTGTTCCAAAATCCTCAGTCATTAATTCTAGAAAAGATGTTGTATTAGATACTAAAATAATTTTTCCAGTATCAGGAATTAATTGGAAGGGGATACCAATTATGGCTTCTAATATGGACAATGTAGGGACCTTTGAAATGGGATTGGCATTACAAAAGTTCAATATAACAAATGCGGTTAGTAAGTTTTATGAAAATAAAGAATGGGTCAAGTATGTGAATAAAGGTCTTGATCTTAGATATAATTTTCCAACATTTGGACTAGAAAAAATTAGTAGAATAGATGAATTTATTTCATATATAGCAAAAAAAACAAATAAAAATGTTGAAAACATAGTGTTTGATATTCCAAATGGGTATATTGATAAATTTTCTAAAATCATTAAAGATACTAGAAAAGAATTTCCACAATTAGGAATAATAGCCGGAAATGTGGTTACTCCTGAGGGTGTTAAGTTGCTAATGAATTCTGGAGCTGATGGGGTAAAAGTAGGAATAGGTTCTGGTGGTGTTTGTGACACAACTGACACTACAGGAGTCGGATATCCTCAATTATCAGCTACTATTGAGTGTAGCGAAGAAGTAAAAAAATATAAAGGATTCATAGTTTCAGATGGAGGAGTAAAGATAACTGGTGATATTTCCAAAGCATTTGCTGCAGGATCTGGCTTTGTAATGATTGGATCTCTTTTGGCAGCTCATAAAGAAAGTATGTCGCAAATTATAAGAAAAGAAAATAAAAACTACAGAGAGCTTTATGGAATGAGCTCTACTCATGCTATGAATAAGCATTATGGTGAGGTTGCTAACTACAGAACATCTGAGGGAAAATCTATTCTTGTTGAAGATAGAGGTCCTGTAAAAAATACAATAAATAATGTGCTTGGAGCTCTTAGATCAACATGTACCTATATAAATGCTAAAAATATAGGAGAAATTCATGAAAACTCAAGTTTTATAGTTTTATAAAGCTATCTCTAAAACTAAAATTATTTATAAATATATTTATACAATAATAATTAGTTAGTAATTAAATTTAAGAGAGTTTTTAAATGAATCAAGATGAGTTAGATAATTTAGCTGAAAAAAATGAATCAGAACATCATTCACGCAGAGCAGAAGAGCTAATGATAAAAAATGCCCAAAAAGGTTTGTTTATTCTTCAATATTTTACATGTAAAAATTGTGGAGATGTATCCGAAGAAGAAGGCAAGAAAGTTGATGTTTTAGCAAAAGTTATAGAAACTTCAAATTCAGGACTTTCAGGCTTTTCTATAGGATGGACGGAAAAGGGTTTACAAGTATGGTGTGAAACTTGTGATAGTAATGTCATCAATCTTGATTTCAAGGGACAAAAGGTAGGATTTGTACATTAAATTTATTTTTAGGAAAATCTAAAAAAGGGAAAAATATGTCAGAAAAACAGATGAATGCTGGATTGGATATGGCTAATGGTAAATATATGTTTAAGAAAACTAATATGCCTGAATTATATAAAGATCAAGCATTAGTTAAGGTTAAATCTTCTGGAATATGTGGTTCTGATCTTCATAATACAATCGAAAGAAAAAATAAAACTCATTTTACAAAGGCTGGGAATTTACCTCAGGTTGTACCTGGAGGGCATGAGGTATCTGGAATTATAGAACTATTACCTAATGATTACTTAGGAGACCTAGAAATAGGCAGTAGAGTGGCTATTGATATGGGTGGTGCTGGCAGGGCATGTCAAAATTGTTATTATTGTAACTTTGGTTACACAAAACATTGTGTAAATCCTGAAAATGACACAGGTGGTGGGTTTGGAGAATATATAACTAGAAAACCATTTGGAATGTATAAAATTTCAGATGAAATGACATATAGCCAAGGTGCTTTAGTAGAACCTCTAGCAATTTCTGTTCATGGTTTGAGGTATTGTAAATTTGAAACAGGCATGAATGTAGCTGTCATAGGTTCTTCATCAATAGGTTTAGGCGCAATTGCTTCAGCAAAATTTTTTGGTGCATCTAAAATAATAGCTTCTGCAAAGTATCCTCATCAGGCTGAGGCAGCAAAATTAATGGGTGCAGACATCGTAGTTAGTGCAGAACCAGGTGATCTTGAGAATGCATGTTTGGATAATACAGATGGAATTGGTGTAGATTTAGCAATTGAGAGTGTTGGTGGAACAAATAATTCATCTTTAGTTCAAAGTGCTAATGTTGTTAGAAATGTTAGTAATGTATTAATTTTAGGAAGATTTGGCGAAAAAATTGAAATGGATTTTTTACAACCTATGATGAAAGAAATTAATTTTATAAATACTACTTGTTATGCAAATATTAATGGAATTAGTGACTTTAAGCTTGCTGTAGATATTTTATCTTCAGGTAATCATCCTTATAAGAACATTGTTACGCATACATATGAACCAAAGGATATTCAATTAGGTTTTGAAAAGGCTTATGATAAAAAGTCTAAATCTCTTAAAGTACACATTAATTCTTAGAAAATAATTTTTTATTTTAATTGTCCGTCTTCGTAAAGTTTTAAAAAGCTTTCTATCTCATTAAAATTTAAATTATTATATTTATTAATCATATCCTGCTCGCTATAAGGTTCAGTAATTTGAGTATCATAAGATTCAAAAATAATTCCAATCTTAAAGAAAATACTTTCAAAAGGATCTAAGAATTTATCAATACTAATTTCAAGTTGTTTTTTTTTAATAATAGGTCCTTCTTTGTCATAAATAGACATAACTTCTTCATAATTTTTTTCAAAATGATTCTTATTTTCATTTGATAAGTCTGGATTGATTTTATTAATTAGTATTTCTAAAAAATTTACAATTGTACCAGCAAGTTCGAGAATTTTTTCTGTTTTATGATCATCACTAAAATCTAAGTAAGCAATTTCTTCACTTAGCTTTTTTTTATAAATTATGAAATCTTTATACCCAAAAGGTTCAGTATTTTCAGTTCCATATCTAATTATATTAATATCAAGTTTAGTATATTGATTTAATTCAAAAGTTTCAGGTTTTATATCTCTTCCAGATTCTTGAGCTTCAATGATTAGTTCACTAAACTGATCAAAATCTAAACTTAATTTTTCCATTAGATCTTTTTGATCTGGAAACTGGCCTGATCTATTTAATCCTATCCTCATGTATCTATGTAATTTATTTATAATATCGGACATAGTTTTAATTATAGATACTTTATTGAATAAATTATGTGATCAGTCTATATCCTCTCTTAAATTTAACATATATTCCAGGATGTCCTAATTCTTTTAGTTTTTTTCTTATTCTGCAAATACAAGAATCTATAACCCTTGAATTAGTAATTTTGTTACTCCAAATTTTTTTTTTGAGTTCATTTTTACTAATTAATTTATGAGATTTATTGATTAATATTTTTAAGACATCATATTCTTTAGGAGTTAAGTTTAAGAAGCTATTATTATAAGAAATTTGATATAAATCGTCATATACCTTTAACATGATAACCCTTCATTCTAGCTCTGAAATTCAGAGCTAGAATTATAATAACTAATTTATTTTAATTTTTACTTACTTCAGTAAAGTCTGGATAGCCAGAAGCACTATGTTCAATCACATCCAATCCTTTTTTCTCTTCATCTTCTGTTACACGCATTCCAATAGTTAGATCAATAACCTTGAATACTATGAAAGATGTTGTGAATACAAAAACGAATGCTGCTATAACTCCAACAAACTGAGCACCTAATTGTCCAGCTCCTCCTCCAAAAAATAAACCATTGATTCCACCATATTTTTCTTGAGCAAATAGACCTACAGCTAAAGTACCCCAAGCTCCTGTAAATCCATGAGCTGCAATAGCTCCTACAGGATCATCAATTTTTAGAACATTCTCTAGCAATGTAGCTGCACCAACAACAACAAAACCTCCAATTAGTCCTACTATTAAAGCCATTCCTGGACCCATATTTGCACATCCAGCTGTTATTGCTACTAATCCCGCTATTACTCCATTTAGTGTCATATATACATCAAATCTTTTCCAGATAGCGAATGATAATGCCATTGCTCCTACAGCACCTGCTGCGGCAGCAAGATTTGTTGTTATAAATATTACAGCTATTGATCCATCGTTTCCGGATACAGTAGATCCAGCGTTGAAACCAAACCAACCAAACCAAAGAACAAAAACACCTAGTGCCATTAAGACAACTGAGTGTCCAGGAATTCTTATAGAAGTATTATCTTTTGCGTATTTACCTATTCTTGGTCCAACAACAATTGCTCCTGCTAGGGCAGCCCATCCACCAACACTATGAACTACGGTAGATCCAGCAAAATCAACAAATCCTGGTCCAATATCATTTAGCCAACCTCCACCCCATACCCATGATCCAAATATAGGGTATATAAATCCTGTTACAGCAACTGCATATATTAAGTATGCTGTAAATTTAGTTCTTTCAGCTACAGCCCCTGAAATAATTGTTGCAGCTGTAGCAGCAAAAACAGTTTGAAATATGAAAAAAGCATAATCAAAATAACCTGTTTCTGATGCAGGATCGATGTTAGATAATAGGAAATTATCAGTTCCGATCCATCCTGAATTGTTTGTTCCAAACATAAATCCAAATCCTACTAGCCAAAAGGCCAAGGATCCCAGAGACATGTCCATAACATTTTTCATAATTATATTTATAGAGTTTTTTGCTCTAGTCGCACCTGCTTCAAGCAAAGCAAAACCTGCCTGCATTAAAAATACAAGAACAGTAGCAAAAAGTGTCCATACAATATCTAGAGCAACTGGATTAAATTCCATTATTTTCTCCTTTTATTTTTTTTAATTTGATTTGATATTATGTTCATATTGTTGCTAGAAAGTTAAAATGATGTTTCTAGATTTTTACTTTAATGTTTCAAATTTGTTTAAGTCATAAATATTAAACAAAATATTTACTTTTTGGAAAATCTTAAGAAATAAATAATTGAGACTATTTTGTTATAGATAAATTTAAAATAGGAAAATAGGAAAATAGGAAAATAGGAAAAATTATGAAAAAAACAATTTATACAAATTCAAGCGAGATAATCGAAAGAGATTCTAGAAGATCAGCATTTGTTATAAGCTTTTATATTTTACTGATTGTAGCTTTTGCAATAGTTTCAATAAGTTTAGGAAATTAGTATATATCCTCTTTTATTTTGAACTCTTATTCCAGGATGCCCTAAGTTTATTAATTTTTTTCTAATCCTAGATACATATGTATCTACTACTCTTGAGTTTAATTCTACTTTCGGCCACAGTTCGGATATTATTTCTGATTTACTTGTTACTTTATAAGAGTTATCAATCAAAAGTTTAAGTACATCATATTCCTTAGGGGTCAATTCTAAAATTGTATCCTTGCAAATTATTTGATAATGATTTTCTTTGATTTTTAACATTTTTTATTTTTTACCTAGCTCCCTAGAGGGTAGGGAGCTAGAACTTTGAGAAGATTAACTTTACCTATCTAAAAAAATTAATCCTTATTTGTAATATATTTTTAGAATTTTACGAAAAGATGACAATTTTGTTTAATAAATTTGTCATTTATGTTTAATAATTATTACGAAATTTACGAAATTATAATTTTTAGAAATTCCTTAAATAGCATTCTAATTATTTCTAAAATAATTCATTTGAATATAATAAATAAAAATCTTTTTCAAAAAATTAGGAGATACAGTTGAATAAATCAAAAAATAAATCACAAGAAATAAAATTTAATAATGTTATTTCTCATCCTTTAGACCCATTAAGTTTTGATGAAATTAATGAAGTAACTAGTATTGTTAAAAATAATTCTAATCTTGGAAAAGAACTACTTTTTGAAACAATAATGCTTCTTGAACCATCAAAGAAAACTGTACTTTCTTTCAGAAAAGGAGATCAAATTACCAGAATGGCTTTTGTAGTTGTACTTAACTTTAAGGAAGAAAAAATTTATGAACTTGAAATAAATTTAAGTAACAAAAAAATTGATAGATGTGAATTTATTCCTGATGTGCAACCAGCATTTATTTTTGGTGATTTAAATATGGACTTTAATGAATGGGAAGCAAAAATGAAACAAGATCCTAAATTAATTAAGGCTCTAAAGAAAAGGGGAATTAATAACCCAGATTTAGTTCAAATAGACCCCTGGCCAATAGCCAATTTTGATAATGAAAATGAAAAAGGAAAAAGACTAGCTATAGGTAGATGTTGGCTTAGAAGAGAGCCGGAAGATAATGCATATGCAAGACCTATCGAAGGACTTTCTTTGATTTTAGATTTGAATAAAAATGAAGTTATTGAAATTCAAGATTTTGGATTAATACCTATTCCTCCAAATGATGGAAATTATTCTAAGAAGTACCAAAAAGAATTTAGAACTGATTTAAAACCTATCCAAATAACACAACCCGATGGTCCAAGTTTTAATGTTGATGGGAATCAAGTAAAATGGCAAAAATGGAACTTAAGAATTGGATTTACAAAAAGAGAAGGTTTAGTAATACATACTGTTGGATATGAAGATAATGGAAATTTAAGGCCAATAATTTATAGAGCCTCTTTATCTGAAATGATAGTCCCTTATGGGGATCCTACAAATGATCATTTTAAGAAACAAGTTTTTGATGCAGGAGAAGTAGGTATTGGTAAATGTGCTAATTCTTTGGAGCTAGGATGTGATTGTCTAGGGGAAATTAGATATTTTGACGCTTCTTTGTTTGATATAAGGGGAGATGCATTAGTAATAAAAAATGCTATTTGTATGCATGAAGAAGATTATGGTATCTTGTGGAAACATACAGATACTAGAACAGGAGATGTTGAGACTCGAAGATCTAGAAGACTTGTTATTTCTTCAATTGTTACTGTAGGTAATTATGAGTATGGTTTCTTTTGGTATTTTTATCAAGATGGCGGAATTGAGTACGAAATAAAATTGACAGGTATAGTTAATTCTTCTGGAATAGAGCCTGGGGTAAAACCAAAACATGGAACTTTAGTTGCTCCCCAGGTTGTTGCTCATAATCATCAGCATTTCTTCAATGTTCGATTAGATATGATGGTTGATGGCATGAAAAATTCAGTTTATGAGGTTGACACAGTTCTAGATCCGATTAGTGATAAAAATATACATGGGAACGCTTTTTCAACAAAGAAAACTTTAATTAAAAATGAAAAGGAAGGCTCAAGAATAATAGACCCTTTTGCGGCCAGATTTTGGTCAGTATCAAATAATTCTAAGAAGAATTATATGGGAGAATCTGTAAGTTATAATATTTCTCCTGGGGAAAATGTTTTGCCTTTTAGTCATAAAGATTCAGTTGTAAACAAAAGGGCAGGATTTATGAACGGACACTTATGGGTTACACCATTTAATAGCAAAGAATTATATGCTTCAGGAGATTATCCACAGCAACATAAAGGTGGAGATGGTTTACCAAAATGGATAAAAGCAAGTAGAGATACTAAAGATGAAGATATAGTTGTATGGTATACATTGGGACATAATCATATTCCTAGATTAGAAGATTGGCCTGTAATGCCAGTAGCATACATAGGTTTTAATATTAAACCATCAGGTTTTTTCGATAGAAACCCAGCGCTAGATGTCCCACCATCAGAAAATTATTCCTGTGAAACTAATTGTAATTGTTGTGACTAATTTAATTTAGCGGACTTAACAGTATATTTACTTAGCAATTCTAAATTTGGAGTAGGAAGTTCATTTAGTGGCTCAAAAATATAAGGAGATTTAAATTTATTTTCTGGCTTACAAAGATCATCTTTATAGAATCTATCTGAAGGGAATAAATCTCCAGGATATGTGAAATTTTCTAAGGTGGCTAAAGCTATGCAAATACTTGCACCTAATGCACTTTCAAGCATTCCTCCTACCCATACGGGTATTCCTGCGTTTTCAGCAATTTTATTTATTTCTAAGGAGTTTGTTAATCCTCCAACTCTTCCTGGTTTTATATTTATATATTCACAAGCTTCAATTTCAACTGCTTGAATTGCCCTTTCGACCCCATTAATTGATTCATCTAAGCAAATGGGGGTTTCAATAGCTTTGGATAATTTAGCATGATCAATTAGATCATCAGAACTTAGAGGTTGCTCTATAAAAGCAAGTTGATATTTATCAATAGACTTAAAGAAATCTAAATCTTCCATAGTATAACCACCATTGCAATCAACATGAAAGATAGAATTAGGAAATGTTGAATTTACAGCTGCTAATACTTCTTTGTCCCAACCTTTTTTTATTTTTAGTTTAATTCTAGGGGTACTTTTATCGACAGCAATTTGTATTTTACTCAATAAGGTTTCAATATTTTTTTCAACTCCGAAATCGGCTCCAGCTACAACTTCGTTTCTTGTCCCTCCTATTAATTTGTGCAAAGGAGTTTTCGATATTTCACTTTTTAGATTCCACCAAGCTATATCTAGTCCAGCTTTTGCAAATGGATTTCCTTTATAAACTCTTAATTCATCATTTAATTTCGTAGAGGATTCATATTCATTTCCTATAACTTTTTTCCCAAATATTTCTGAAATATTATAGAATATTGAATTTGCACTTTCATATGAATATGTAGGTAACTCTAATGCACATGTTTCTGACCAAGCTTCATATCCATCACTTTTAGCTTTAATTAGAATTGAATGTATTTCATAATCTGCTCCATATGAAGTTATCCATGGATCGATTAAAGGCATTGCTACGTGATAAATATTTAATTCTTCTATTTTCATGTCTTAATAATTACTTAGATAATTACAATAGTAGTATGTTTGAAATTATTTCTCAATATTTCCCTCTTTGGGTTTTTATTACATTGATGGTTAGTACTCCAGGACCAGCAAATTTATTACTTCTTTCAAATGGAGCACAAAACGGTTACCTTAAATCCTTGCCATTTTTATCAGGATTAGTCATAGGAAAATTAGTATTAAACATCTTATTTTCTTTAGGATTAGGTTTGTTGATAAGGAATTACACATTATTAATGGAGCTTTTTGGATATATTTGTGTGATTTATATAGTTTGGCTGTCATTAAGAGGATGGAACTCTCATAAAAAAGAATTTTCAAATAAAAAGAATCTTAGCTTAAGAAATGGTCTTTTTGTACATCCTCTAAGTCCAAAAACATGGGCAATGTGTTTAATTGCTTACACTGAATTTACAGTTGATTATGAAGGACTATTTGAACTTTATTACTTAGTTCCCATAAGTTTTTTTATATTACAGATTATTTTCCATAATATTTGGTGTGTTTTAGGAGGCTTTATAAACAAAACATTTGGACTTAATAAGTACACAAATAGATTTTTAATTTTCCTGACAATACTTACAGTAGTTTGGGCAATAATATTTGCAAGTTAAATTTTTACTTTAATCCAACACTGCCATCACTTGCGATAGGAGGTGGGATTTTTGCTGGATCAAAAGGATGCATTGTGGGAGCTTTTTCATTAAAATTTATTCCTAATCCCGGCTTTTCAGAGGGTATGTACCATCCTTTTTCTAATTTAATTATTTCATCTGTCATATCTCTTCTTGGAGGGACATCTTCTTGAATAGATTCTTGAAGATCCCAAGAAGGAGAAGATATTCCTAGAGCTACGCATGCAGCAGTAGCAATTGGACCTTGAAAATTATGAGGACATATTTTTATATGATGTGCTTCAGCAATTGTAGCTATTTTTTTTACCCCTGTAATTCCACCTGCAACTGCAATGTCAGGTTTGAAAAATGCTGGCTTAGCTAGTTGAGCATATTCTCTAAATTCCCATATTCCCATATTTCTTTCACCAACTGCTAATGGTAGTTTCATTTTTGTAGAAACGTCTTGCATTGCAACTACAGAATCCGGAACAATTGGATCTTCAATAAAATAGGGTCTTAAAGAAGCTACTTCTTCACAAAAAACAATTGCTTCGTGAGGCTGCATATTTCTGTGTATTTCCACTCCTATATCAAAATCCCAACCAACTGTTTCTCTTACAGCTTCAACCATTTCAACAGCTAGACCAATCATTTTACTATAGGAAAGTTCTGCCCAATTATCTGGCATAGGTGTGAATTTTAATGCTGAAAAGCCATTGTCTAGTGCACTTTTAGCACTCTCAGCACATTCTTGTGGTGTGTTTCCTCCTACACCTAGGGCTATTGCTCTAATCTTTTGTCTTACTTTTCCTCCTAGAATGTCCCAAACTGGAGCTTGTAGTCTTTTTCCTTTGATATCCCATAAAGCCATATCTATGGCACTTATTGCACCACCTATACTATTTCCTCTGAATGCAGAATTATATCTCCATAAATAACTCCATATATGTTCTATATCATTAGCTTCCATTCCAATTAATGCATCACTAAAACCCTGAATTGTAGCTTCGGCAGCTTTAGGATATGACCAATAGCATGATTCCCCAATTCCTTGTATCCCATCTTCTGTTGTTACTCGCGTAACTAAAAATCTTGATACAAAAAAAGTTTCAACTTTTTCTATTTTCATTTAATAACTCTTTCTATATATTCCAATGATCATTAATACTTGATTCGTATTTAGAAGTAGATTCATTTTCAATTTCTTCAATAGTAACACTTCTTCCTAATACAGAAGATTCTAAAGCAGCATTACAAACTGCCAAATCTTTTCTTCCTACGTACGCATCTACTTCAGGATTAGTTCCATCAGTAATACATTGACCAAGTTCATAATATTCTAGTGCAACCAAAAATTTATCAACATCTTCAAAGGGTGTTTTATATGAACCTAATCTGTCTGATTTAAAAAGTCTTGAGGTAAGTTCATCCAAATGAAAATCTGGAACGAGTTCTAAAACATCATCTCCAGAAATTTCTCCAATTCCATCAATATTTAACCTTAATGCATCTCCTCTTCTTTGTTTTGCAGGCGTCATAGAACCTTTGCTTCCATAAATCATTGCATATTCAGTGATTTCTCCATGAGCCGCATAAAATGATGTCCATTGTCCAACTGCTCCATTTTTAAATTTCAAAGTAGAAATAACCATATCTTCTGAATCTGCATCTATCTCATTTGGAACGGAATTAGCCCATTTTTCATAAAAATTTGATACTCCTATTTTTTTACCTTTGAATCTTTTTGTTTCCCATAATTTTGAGACAGCATAAACCTCTTCTATATCTCCAAGGTAGTACATCATTTGATCTATTATGTGCACCCCTGCATCTACAAAAATTCCTCCCATATTTTTATGATGTCTCCAAGGGAGAATAATTATATCTTTAGAGC
>MDTC01095779.1_pt1 | contig 18517 bp, 11 predicted proteins | sample 811181 | NCBI WGS metagenome assembly MDTC01 (sample SAMN05326644, study PRJNA326480) | marine metagenome | isolation source: seawater | place: Pacific Ocean: North | collected 2011
CTAAAGAAAGAGCTTGAAAAGCTAGATATCAAGAAGGTATCGGTCAAAAAGGGTGACGTCTACCAACTCGGTGAAAGTCGACTGATGTGCGGCGATTCAACCATCGAGACAGACTTCGATAAGCTCATGGACGGCGAGAAAGCAGACATGGTTCTGACCGACCCTCCGTACATTCTCGACTACCTCAACGCCAAGCGCCACGGCAAAGCAGTCGAAGGTTTCGGTGCAAAGCGGAATCGTCGCTACCTCGAGACCGATGTCTTGCCAGATAATTTTACCGAATTGTGGATGGCAAATGTCGCCAAGCATGCCAAGCCAGACTTTAGCATAATATGTTATGAAAATTGGAAGAACCTCAGGGTCATATGGGCTGAGATGGAAAAGTATTGGAAGGTAAAGAATATGATCGTGTGGCATGTCCCTACTCGTCATCAAAACTTTTCAAGCAAGTACAAGTTCTTTAGCAAACATGACATCGCGATGGTTGGGGCTAGCGGCACCGTTGAATATAACTACGATAAAGAGGTTGGTGGCATCCAAGAAGAATACGAGACTGCTCTTTACGCTATTGCCGGAAAACCGCACTGGGAATCGCATAGCAAGGGCAAAAAGTACCTACCTACTGATTTCATCGAGCATAACGCAGATGATCTCAAGAATAGCGGACAAGGAGTCATCTTTGGCACGAAACCCTTAGCAATCCTTATCCCCTACATCAAGGTGCTTACAAAGCGAGGCGACCTCGTTGTTGAGCCATTCTGCGGAAGCGGGTCGACACTCATTGCGGCAACGAAACTTGGTCGACGTTGCTTTGTTATGGAGAAATCTCCCGTTTACGCGGAGGTTGCTTTGAAGCGCTGGGAAAAAGAGACCGGATTAAAGAGGGTTAAGATCAATGAAACCAAGCAAACGCAGCAGAAAACAAAAGCAACTTCTTAAAGAGCTAGAGAGTATCCCAAATATAGATAGGGCTTGCAAGAAGACAGGGATTGCCCGCTCTACCTACTATCGGTGGTGCGGGTCGAATCCTGCATTCAGTGTTGAGGCTGCCGAGGCAGAGATAAAGGGCCGCGAGAAGTTCAGCGACTACGTAGAATCAAAGCTTATGGAAAACATCGCCATGAACCACCACCCCTCTATCAGCTACTGGCTCGCCCACAATACCACCAGATATCGGACATACACTCATAAAGCATACGCGGAAGAACTTAATAGACTTAGACGTATCGAACGTACAGTAGAAGAGATTAGCCGCCTACTCATAGAAAGCCCAAGAGGCTATGAGGATCTTATGAGACTAGCAAAGCGCGTCAAAGAGGATACTGAAATGGGCGCAAATAACAGGTTTAATAAGTTATAATCAAAGAGTCTAGATTAGAGTAAATGCAGTAATGCAGGCGAAAGCTTGTGTAGTGATGCCATAAATGGGCAGCTACATGAATCGGTAGGCATCACTGCTTACTCTGGTCTAGACAATCTAGTGTGGCTGTCCTTTTATTTGTATGGACTTCTCTCGCTAGTTGCGGCATTAGTTACTAATGAAGGAGGACCATATGACAAAACAACATGAAACGAAAAAGAAAGCTTGGTACAAGACACCGAGCGGTATTATTGGAATAATAGCGACGGGCATATTCTTAGTCCCTATTATCATAGGCGTCGCCTTTGCCTCGCTGGTATCTTTAGGTAGTACATACGAACGAGTCGAACTAGAAAAAACCGAACAACAGGTATCGCCAGAAGAGAGCTACGACATAAAGATCGTCGACAATACATACGCCAGCGAGAGCCAGAGACGCATTACATTTACAGTTACGAATACCGGAAATACGGAGACAGAACCGCAGTGTTCCGTAAAAGTAGAGACGCCAGATGGATTCTCACCGTATAGTTACGGACAGGATTATGTTACCTGGAATACACCGCTTCAACCCGGAGAGAGAAAATACTTCGAAGGATTGATCGATATATCGAGACATGGAGCGGCCTACGCCACACAGACTCAAATAAGTTGCTAAGCAATGCTATCGATTTGTTTCATTATTCGATCTGTTTCAACAAGAGCTTTGACCATCTTCTGGTAGTGGTCTATATCTCCGCCTGAGAGACGACTCCCCTTTCGATCTTTAAGCCACTTTTGTGCCGGTTGATATCCTCCAATGTAAAAGTTCCAAGCTGTTTCTGGTACTTCACCGAAGTACTGGTCATTATTTATATAAACTTTACCATCAAGATAGTTAACCTGTTCAATTAAGTTACTACCCGATTGTGGGTATGTGGTTATGTAAACACCTAAACTTTGGTGCTTCAACAAATGTAGTTTTCGTAATTGATTGCCGAGTTTGAATAGGAGGTTAAACTGATCATCGTTCTTCGGAATTGGTATGCGTGGAAAGTCGACTTTTAAAAACTCTTTGTACTTCGTGCGGTACTTTGGCATATGAAGCATTGCATATATATAATCTAGAATATCTTCAGGCTGGTAATCATCATCTAGATTAATAGTGAAGCTCTTTAGAGCATCTACGTTAAAGTTGGGCGTACGACTTCCATCGTTACGATAAATATATAATGGAAATGCGTAGCCTGTTTCCCTAGTCTGAAGCGAAACCGAACACATATCTATAGGCTTATCGTAAATAAAAGCATGTTGAAAATCATATGTACTCTGTTGTCTTACGGTGGCTAGACATAGATTGTCCATATTAACGATGTTACTAAAAACCTTTTCGCGCATACGTGAATTAACCGACACGTCCCAATATGTCCACCTATTATCAAACGGCCTGTAGCCTATCTCAACTAATTTATTATCATCAAAACGGCCCAGTGTTTGACGAGCATTCTTTACAGTCCAGTCACCAACCTCCTTAAGTCTAAATCTTTCCCGAATAGTAGTATCATCAATACTCAATTCACTAAAGGTCTCTATGCGCTCCTTGAGCACCTCTCTGTTGCGATCGATTACAAAACTATCCCTAGATGTTTTTATGCCCGTAGTATTTACTGCAAACAAATCGACGATAGATAGTCCTTGGTTGTATTCTGCCTGGCCACGATTATCACGTGGAACAAAGTACATATCCTTAAGCTCGGGATGTATCTTGGTGAAGGATATATCATTACTAAGAGCATCGAATTTGTCTCTTCGTTTTCCATAGATACTAGCATGGTATACATCCGCCAGTCCCTCTGATTTTTCATCTGTCTTCACTGCTAAGATAATTCCAACACCTTGCATAATATCGAAGACGTTTTCATCTTTTCCTCCATCAGGAGAGGTCTCTTTTTTCTTAGAATTACCATGCAGATCTAATACATAAATCTTATTAAACGTTTTTGCAAGATGCCAACGCATCCCTCGAAATGTAGGGTTATCCAAATAGCCATTGTTCGTAATCATCGCAACGATACCACTACCGTTTTTTTGAATCATATCTTCGGAAAAGGCAATGAACTTCACATAATCATCGCCCAGCATCTTGGAGTTGCGTTCTTGAAGCTTTCTCTTACCACCAGGTTCAACTCGATACTTTGCGATCAGGCTATCCGCGTATTTAGTTTTGTTTGAGCTCTCGACAGAATAAGGAGGATTTCCCATTACAACCATGACCGGACGCTCACTCTTGACCTCAGCCGCTAGGCGCGACTCCTCGCTAACTGCTTCTGCTAGTCCAAAACTAAAAAGGTCTGGTTGCTGAGGTATACCCTCCTCTAGTGTGTTAGTAAGATAGACTCCAAGCCTATCGTTTAGTGAATCCACTCCAGTTTCCTTAAGCGTCATACCAAGCTTTAAATGAGCGATTGTATAAGGGGCCATCATGAGCTCAAAACCATGTAAACGCCTTACTAGGTTCTCCCTAACGTAACTAGGCCATCTTCCTTCTTGCCCCTTAAAGCCCTGATATATAAACTTTATAGTCTCATTGAGGAACGTCGCCGTTCCAACCGCGGGATCTAACACCTGAACTCTTGGTACCGTAAGTGTTTGTTTTGTGTTTTGCTTCTGTCGTCTGTCCCGACGCAAATCTTGCCCGACTTCCACATCGTATTGAACGGTCTCGTCGCTCGCAAAGCCTTTCGATATTGCGAAATCTTCCTTAAGAATTCTGTCTACCTGGCTAACAATAAATTTAACGACTGGTATGGGCGTATAGTACGCTCCCATGCGTTTACGTTCAGCCGGATCATACTCTTGCAGGAAGTCTTCATAAAAGTGAATTATTGGATCTTTGGTATTTGATGTGTCATCTTGAATCCTAAGATGTTTATGTACAATCTCCTGGACATTACTTACGCTAAATACCTCGCAAAGTTCATCAACGATGTAGCCCAGTCTTGTATCGAAGTTTGGCCCTACTATGTGATCAAAAAAATGCATAAGAAATGGATTGCTCTTTGGCACCAAATCACGCGCCTCTGCTCTAGTAAAGCTCTCAGGAGTGTCGTCACCGTACCTCGCTACAAACAGTCCATACACTAACGTTTGTGCGTACATATCGGCAAACTTTTCTTTTGATAGATCATGTACGAGAAGTTTCTTCATCATTTCAAAGATCTTATGTAACTCACCATCCTTAGAGCTTCCTTCGTCACCAAGATAGATACTTACATTATCACGAATACGGCGTGCTTTTCCGCCCATAATCTCCGCTAGTCTTCGGCCTGACTTTATTTTTTCCGGAGGCAACTCGAGAAATGATTTAAGCTCCCTAACAAGAGCTTCTCCATTCTCTGGCGTGGTGACTAAGACGCCGTTCTCCACATGTCCTATGCTTATAGATTTATATTTGTCGCCGTTACTGAAAAATCTAAAGTCTAAATAGTTAGTCAAGAACAGGTTTGCATAACCATGGTAACGTTCCATTTGCTCTGTTTTTTCGACTTTATCTAAAACAACGTCTATATCTTTCGCTTCGGCATAACCTTTAATAATCTTGTGGTTGCTATCTTTAAGGAACACAAAATCCGGCGCTCCATGTTCACTTCGTTTCGGCTCGTTTGCTGCGTGAGTATCCTCAAAGGTCATCATCAGTCGCTCTAATGCCGGGCGGTATGTATGCTCGCGTGCATGACCTGAGTTAAACTGCTTAACTATTTCCTGAAGATAGACATGTATAGAATCCTGTAACATTGACTCTATTTTACCTTATTACATAGTAAACTAACACTTTTCGTTATTAAGCTAGACTTATAAAACCATTGCGGTATTGTTGTGCTTGTAATGATGCACGACAATGCCAATGAGCAAACACTGAAATATTGTCTCTACGCTCGGAAAAGCTCCGAAAGCGACGAGCGTCAGGCGATGAGTATTGACTCGCAACTTACCGAAATGCGGGCGTTAGCGGACCGTGATGGATTAAATATAGTATGTGAGTTGCAAGAAAGCCACTCAGCAAAAGACTCTGGCAAAAGACCCGTCTACAACCGAATGCTAAAAGGAATAGCAGATGAGGAATATAATGCTGTATTAACTTGGGCGCCGGATAGATTATCTCGCTGTGGCGGAGATTTGGGGTCAATAGTTGACCTCATGGATCAAGGAAGACTACTGCACATACGCACGTACTCGCAAACCTTCTCAAATAATCCAAACGAGAAGTTTTTATTAATGATCCTCTGCTCTCAGGCAAAACTTGAGAACGACAACAAGAGCGTTAATGTAAAACGAGGCATCCGTGCTAAATGTGAGATGGGCTGGCGACCTGGGACCGCACCACTTGGCTATATCAATAGAAGTTTCGGAGGTGTAAACGATATTATCCCCGACCCCGATCGTGCAGATATCATCACCGAGATGTTCCATAAAGCTGCCGAAGGCTGGAGTGGGCGCAGATTAAAAGCCTGGCTCGACGACAAAGGAATTATAACTCGCACTGGCAAACAGGTTCCGGTGAGTAGTATTCTCGCCATGCTTATAAACCCCTTCTACTACGGAGAGTTTCAGTACCCCGAAGGACCGGATGCAAAATGGTATAAAGGTGCTCATAAACCATTGATATCAAGGGGGTTGTGGGACGAGGTGCAACAATCTAGAGGAGCCAATAAGGGCGTATGGGGATCCAAGCAGTTTGCTTTCCGAGGGCTTATAACCTGCGGACAATGTGGAGCAATGTTCACCGCCCAAGAAAAGTTTAAGAAACTAAAGAGTGGTGAGTATAATCGCCATGTCTACTATAGTTGCACCAAGAGGGTAGATCCTAATTGCCAAGAAAGATACATAAATGAAGATAATCTTCGGGAATTACTTCGGGATTTCGTAGAGGATAAATATAACGACATTAAGATAACCGATAAGCTTCGAGCGAGAACAGAAAAGCACTATCAAGTAACTAAAGTGTTGCTTGAGTATTACAGACTGGAACAAAAACTAGACGCGCCGTTTATTGAATACTCAAGGTACATACTTAGCAAAGGCACAGATACAGAAAGGACGGCGTGGGCAAAGGGAATTCAAGTAAAGTTATCGATTAATAATAGTTGCATATCTATACAGTAGCAATCAGGTAACGCTTTCCGACACTTTGCAATAGAGGTATAGTTATTTTAGAGGTTGTTTTATTCGATTATGTCCTTAGATACAAAAGCACAAGAAGATAGGCTTAAGCAGGCAATTAAGAATGCTGGCAAACGCTATAACAGCGTGATTAACCTTGAGGTTAAAAGCATAAAAAGCAACCTATATGCGCTGAACCGTGATTCTCAATACGTAGCAGAGTTACTGCGATTAACTTACAAGGTTAAGAAAGAACTGTCCTACTTCACAACTACCCACCTAGACAAAGAAAACGAGATCAAAATTCTAAAAAAAGATGCCAAGATAGTTGTTGACCGCCTTCTGAGTATCAAAACTAAAAGCAAGAATCAAAATATATCATGGTCACCACTAGGCAATCGCTTAAGCAATGTCACCAAACTATCGAATGAGTTTTATTGGTTCCTCAAAGGATTGCAAGATGAAGAGCGGAAAGTTAAGGGTGAATACGCACAGACAAGCATAGACACAGGAAATACATGGTCACTGTATCAAGCGTTAGATAGTCTCAATGATTTTATAAACGATGGGGTTAAAACTAATATCTTCACTACCCCACGCATGATATTAAAGGGCGAGGCTGGCATAGGTAAAACGCACCTACTTTGTGATTATGCGAGTGATCGCATTAAAGACAATAAACCAGTTTTGATATTTCTCGCCCATGAACTCATAGACACCAAGAGTAAAGATCCCATTGCTCGCATGGCTACTTTAATGGGTTATGCCAAGAATAGCGACTTCATAAAAGACCTTGAAAAGCTATCTGCAAGCTCCACACATAGAGTCTGTATCATTGTTGATGCTATAAATGAAGCAGATCAGATAAATTGGTCACACCTCTCGAGTTTGTTTAATATCAAAGGCATCTCTTTGGTTGTTAGTGTTAGAAATGGATACGAAAAACTAATTCCAAATTCTAAAAAATACAGCTCGGTGGAGCATTTTGGTTTTGCCGAAATGGAATGGGATGCGGTCTCGACCTTCTTCAAACACTATAAGATGAAGATGCCCGAAATTCCCATAATCGATCCTGAATTCAGAAATCCCCTATTCCTAATGATTTTCTGTGAGGCTTATGCAGGAAAAACAAACAAGACATTTAAGGGGAAGGGGGCAACTCACGTATTTGAGCACTATGTAGAAACTCAGTCTAAGAAGGTACTGGAAGAGCTTGGTTTAAAACTTGTAAAAGATTATTTATGGAATAACGTTATAAAAACAATTGGTAAGTGGATGGGTGATAATCAAGAATCAAGAATCCTGCAGCCACAATTGCTGAAGATAATAAGAAATGATGCACAGTTAGCGCCGTATGCCACTAAGTTGGTATCGCTCATGGAACATCACGGACTTCTGTTGAAATACCCTCGATATACAAAAACTGGTAAGCGCAGTAGTTACAGCTACACGTTTACCTACAATCGTTTTAGCGATCACCTGATAGTGAGATCCTTATTAACCGAGAACAGCATCAATTCAAAAGAAAGTGCTAAGAATTTTTTTGCTGATGGTACTTTTTTGGATGCCAATATCTATAATACTGGTCTACTTGAAGCGTTATCGATTCAAATACCCGAACGATGTGACAAAACGGAATTCGTGTGGATTATTCCCGAAGAATACAGATCTGATAGTTCAATTAAAGAAGCATTTCTGGGTGGCGTAAAGTGGCGTGATGTAGAAGTCGATGGATTCAATAAGAAAACAAACGAATTAAAGTATATAGACGAGTCACAAGTTAAAGACTACATTAATAAATACTTATTGAGCAGCTACGACTTTGATAGAGTTATAGACTGCTTATATGATGTTTGTGCCGTACCAAATCATCCACTAAACGCATTTAGGATGCATAAGATATTCAGCAGACACCCCATGCCTAAAAGGGACTCGTGGATTCAATCATATTTGCTCAATACATCTTACGAATCTGGTAATGCCATCTCTAGACTTCAGTCTTGGAGTATTAGTGAACTTCCTAAAGGTATAAAAGATAAAAAATCCGTACTATTGGCTGGTATAGCGATGTCATGGACTTTAACATCAACACACAATAGCTTACGTGATAGGTCGACTAGGGCGCTAGTGTCGCTATTTAGGTATCACCTAGACTCCCTGTTAGATCTACTGAAGACATTTAGCGAAATTGACGATCCATATATTGCGCAGCGATTATACGCAGTAGCCTACGGAGCAGTATCGCTTAACCCACAAAACAAGAGACGATTTAGAGAAATAGCTACGTGGCTGTATAAAAACCACTTCTTGAACATTGAGCGTCGTCCTGATGCGTTAATGGATGACTATGCCCGGGGCGTTATTGAGCTATACATCAAGAGATACGGCAGCAGTGGTCTTCACATTAAAGCAAGTAATGTAACTCCTCCATTTTCTTACTACAAATTCCCTAGTCGCATATTAACTACAGCTACACTCAAGAAAAAATACCATGGAGAAGATGACTATACATATTCTTCAATTTGGGGATCTCTTATGCATGGCGAAGGCGGTGCTTTTATAGCCGACTTTGGAAACTATACGTTAGGTGGTTCTCTGAGAGGATTTACGAATACTCCGCTTAGCGCAAAACTAACAGAATCAACAAGAGCTAAAGTCGATAAATTTATCGGATCCCTAAACAAAAAACAAAAGTCTTTATTGGATGAGTATGAATCTAAAAAATTCAGTAATATGCGGACTCTCTTTTCGGTTATAGGCATGGATAGTAGTAGTACACAAAAAGATACCGAGCCAGCATTAACCCAAGATGAGGTTAACGAGTCGCTAGAAAGGTTTAAAAAATCACTATCTCCCATAAAGCTATTGGGGTATAAAAAATATAAGTCGTATATAACTGGCGACAGTAATTACAATAAACAGTACGAGGATTTTGACTTAAATATTGCGAGGAGATGGATCTTTAATCGTGTAGTCAAATTAGGTTGGGATCCAGATCTGCACAATAGTTTCGATAGATCCCATGGTAGTTATGACCGAACTCAGACGGGCGGAGTCGAACGCATAGGCAAAAAATATCAATGGATTGGTCTACATGAATTCTTAGCACTTCTTGGATCGAATTATTATTTCAGCGGCGACAGTTGGGCGGATGAAAAGCCAGCAACCTTTCGAGGTGCATACCAAACTTACGCCAGAGACATTGACCCAACCATAGATCCGTTATGGACTACAGTAGAGTCTGATAAATCCGATACGTGGTGGAAGCCTACGTACAACAGCTGGAGTGTCGACAATTGGGCGTTTTCGAAGAAAGATATACCCTCCCCGAAAAGTATTATCGAAACAGAATACAATAACGAAAAGTTCCTTAACCTTTTAAGTTGGGCAACTTGGAGCAGTGAAAAAGAAGTTCCAGAGGATGCTGATGATCGGCGTTATTTTGAATTGTGGCTAAGAGCACAAGGATACATAGTACACAAGAAAGATCTAAAGTCGATAATAGACTGGTGCAAAGACAAAAGATTTTACAATAATACCCTCCCGCAGCCAACCGACAGTAGTGGTAGTATTTTTTTGTCAGAATTCCCCGATAGCTCAGCCTATAAAGATACTTTCGATATTTACGAGCCAAAGAATGGATGGATTAAGGATGACGGGCGATCCTTCGATGTTATGCAGCCTATCATTGAGTACAGTGGTAGCTTTGATAGGGACAAAACTTTCGAGCATGGAGTTAGAGTCTACAGCCCAAGTATGAGCTTAAGGAAACTATTGAAAGTTACATCTACAGATACCGTTGGTCGGTATGAATCAAAAAATAAGAAAATAATTATGTTTGACCCTTCTATTCCAGACTTGTCAGCCCAGAATGCCCTGTTAGTAAGCAGGGATGCATTTATAAGAGCTCTGGATAAAAGGGGGTTAACTATAGTATGGTCAATTCTCGGAGAGAAACTATATCACAACAATGGCAATTACAATCGTCATCGCTTAGAAGTTAACGGTCTATGCTATTTGGATACTACAAATCAGATAGTAGAAGACGTTCGGTACAAGATACGATAAATATGTCGGTCAGGGAACTCGGTCAGCTTTCTAGCATCACAACCCCGGTAGCAGGATTGGTCACAGTTAGAACCAAACAACAGAGGTAAATGAAAGAACCGCCACAATGTAGCGGTTCCAACATTTTGAGGGTCGTTACCCCTCTATTTCTTCTTGTCAGGCTCAAAGGGTAAATCTGCCTTTCGGTCAGCGAACCCGGTCTGGGTATTTACCTGCTGAGCTTGGCTCCGGCGGCTGGACTCGAACCAGCGACCTCGAAGTTAACAGCTTCTTGCTCTACCACTGAGCTACGCCGGAATAGTAGGCCCTTGGTGTGGGGCGAATATCCGAGTTTGTTACTACGGAGCTTGGGTTATTATAGCGTTTTCATCAGGGGTAGTCAAGGGTAAAGCGCACGCTACATATGCCCAAAGAATAAAACACCTAGCGGCGCATCAATTGGGCAAGCTCTGCGCGGGTGGACTCATATGCACCGTCAAAGCCAAGCACCTTTAGGGCACCTACCAGCACGTATAACTCGTCCATAAGTTGGGGCGAGGGTGTCTCGCGATACATGCCAAACCGACGCTTTATTTCGTCCACTAACCATTTCTCTTTTGCAGGGTCGACTTTTCGGGCTGCAGGGCCGGCGGCGGTCATAGTGGTGGTTACCACCTCAAGTGAGCGGGCAGAGTTGTCGCGCTTACGTAAGTAGCCTTTTGCGATCAGCCCGTCAATATGAATCGCCACGGTTGAGACTGATTTATACCCAATAGCGTTCATAATCTCACGATAGCTTGGGCCGTAGCCGTGTTCGGCGATAAACCTGTCTACATATTCAAGTAGCTCTTTCTGACGTTTTGTAGAGCGTTCACTAGGCATGGTATTACACTCGTTCCGTATATACCATCACGCGGTGGTCGTAGGTCTTTTGATCAGGTAGCCACGAGCCAGTGCAGGTAATAAGGTTTACCCCTTCTGTCGCGGTACCGTACGGCGTTAGAAGTTTCGTCATATCAACCTCGTTTAGCGGAATAGTTTCGGTGTGTGTTACTCGATAGGTAAATGTTTGTCCATCACCACGTTCAAGCGAAAGCTCGTCGCCAATAGTAAGGGTATCAAGATAGGCGAACAGTCCTTCGCGGGTAGCTCCGCTAGCATGGGCATCAATAACAGTAGCGCCGGGTGTACCTGGCTTCGCACTGGCTCCATACCATCCACTGTCAAATATATTCACCGGTGCCTGCATTGCACCATCCGCATTAACGCTCATAGGCAGCACGCGGGCTCGTACGCCTAACGAATCAATCGTAAGCACACGGGGAAGATCACCTGCTACTGTGTACCTGTCAATCGCAGTATCCGTAACTTCGCTTTCGTCCTCGCCTTCACCAAGTACTACCGCGCTCGCAGTCGCTTGACGCTCGGAAACAACCTGTTTTACTTCGCTATTTGTTATCCAGGTGTCAATACTTACATACCCTGTAAGCGCAAGTACTATCATTGCTACTACACCGGTAACTACATAGCGAAGCCAGCTTGTAGTTCGCTTCACCTCAACACGTACTGTATCAACAACTGCTGCACCCATCGAAGCAGAGGCAGTAGCAAGCGAAACCGAAGCATTAAATGGGGTTTCAGCTTCTATAGCGGCAATTTTCGCAAACACCTCATCAACCTCATAGCTTCGATACGACGGCGCTTCATGTGCTGCTGTATGGTGAGTTTGAGAAGGTGTCTGGTGCGAGACAGAGGTAGTGGAGGTAGTTGCCGCTTCAACCCGAGGACGAATCACTTCAGAAACACTAATAACCCGTTTTGCGTATAAGACTTCGTTTTCTGGGCGATAATTAACCACCGAGCTAGCCCGGGGTCCACGCGATCGAGGAGTAAAATTATCTAACATGTTGGTTTTTTGTTGTTTTTATTTATGTGAACAAGAAAGGTGCTACTGCGACAGCCCGTCACAAGACGCGGTGTTTGGTGTTACCCTTAGTATAACAGGAAGGTCGTATGGTTGGCTAGATGGTTGCGCAATAAATGCCACTCTGTTTGTGTGCACCTGCGCATACGAACCGCAGTCTGCGACATCGATACTGTCGATAACATAGGCGTCTTTTCCCTCAACCTCTTCAATACCTATCCCCAAATACGTTCTCGATTCTAACAGTATGAACGGTACTGCAACAACCATCTCAGTGTTCCAATCTATCTCGTCTTCTGTATAAAGGTTTCTCTCAAGCACCGGAGATATTGTGCGCGACAAGGCGGCATCGATATAACGCGTATACGCATCGCTTGTTTCAATTGGGTGCGGTTTCACCTCTAGCTGCTGGGTAGTGGCCACAAAGCTTTGCTCATCGGCTGCCTTTTTTGTGTATACACTTTGTAGTACCCATATAAGCGCCAGAAGAAGAATGAGGCCAACCCCAATCAGAAGTACTGTATAGGATCTTCTTTTGTGCGCCACACCCTACCCCGCTACCGTTAGCGTGTACTTCGTTTCTTTACTAATACACCGATGGTTATTACCGCCACAATACCAAGTGCAATAACAAGTATCCCTCTTCCTTCGGAACTACTCATATCTAGTACACCGGTATTTGGAACGCCTACTTCCTCTTCTATGCTATTTCCAAAGCTTGCAGTTGCAGCCGACGATATAGCCCCAAGTACATCAACCGCGCGTACCTCAGCTACATAGGTTGACCCTGCAAGAATGTTATAGAACGTATAGCTTGTAGCGGTGTTTGGAAGCGATTCGACTAGTTGTCCGTTTAGGAACACTCGATACTCAGCGACACCATCATCATCAGAGCTTGGCGCCCACGCCAACGTAAAGGTACCGTTCGCTTCATCGTATTGTTGCGATACGATACCAGGTACTGTAGGGGCTGGGTTAAGCGTAAAGTTCAACGTAGCTGCATCGGTATCATTGTATACATTTGAACACGTTAGGGTGTAACTTGCGGCACCAGGAACTACAACAGAGATAGAACCTCCGGTAATTACCACATTACCAACACCGTTGTTCAAACTACAACTCGTTGCATCAGCTACATCTGCGGTCAGCGTTATACCCGCTCCTTCATTTACTGTTCCACTAGGCCCAGCGAAGTTACTAATTTCTGGATATCCCGACTGAGTAAGCGCTGTAGCCAGGTTAATGCGCTTCTTTGCACCTACGGTATACCCAGCACGGGCATCAGTAACATTTACTCCTGTTGTTTGGAGTAACCCAAGGAGAGCATCTACTGATGCATTCGGATGTTTCTCGCGAAGTACCGCAAAAGCACCTGCTACTATTGGGGCGGCCATGGATGTACCGGCGCTTTCAGTAAATGCGTCACCTGGTTGCGCAAATAGCATTAGGTCACCGCTATCACCACCCGGTGCAAGAAGGTCTGTAAGTGGCCCATTGTTCGAGTAGCTTGCAATAGTATCCCCGGCACGGTTCGTTGCCGCGACGGCAATTGCGCTTGCAGCACAACCCGGTGTGCCTATTTTGTTTTCCTGTCCTGCTTGGTCTCCAGAATTACCCGCAGATATAATTGTCGCAACCCCATAGCCCTTTAGTGTTCCAGCGGCGGTATTTATTGGTTGTACACTTGGGTCTGCGTCACACACTGCCTGTGAATCGGTTGAGTTTACTACCGAACCAAGGCTCATATTAACTGCCGCAAGCGGGCTAGGTAGTGTACCTGCACTAGCAAGCGAAATAATATAGTCTAGTGCAGCAAATTGGTCTGAAGAAAGAGATAGTACACAAGGGTCAGTATCACCACAAGCCTCTACACTTGTTACCTTAGAGAATACATTAATACCAAGGATACTCGCATCTTTCGCAACTCCCGATAACACCTCGTTAAATCCACCCCCATCAGTAACTGGTGTAGTAACCCCAGCAGCAATTGACGCTACACCCGTACCATGTCCACAGCCTTCCCATACCGCGGGGTCGCAGTCCGCCGCACTCCCTGCCGCCGTCGAAGAGGTCGCACCACCAGGACATCGGCTTTCAATAATAAAGCCTGGTGCTGAATAATTCGTATTAAAACAAGCCTCTGCTACAACCTTACCATTTAGCATCGTGTGGTTTGACTCAACGCCAGTATCAAGCACGGCAACCGTGTACCCGTCACCTGTGTAGTTAGTTGAGCCGTCACTAAACCCGGTCGTCGTGTTTCCTCCGATAGTCGGAATAGAACTATAAAGGAGCGGCCTTGAGTAAGTGACAGGAAATACCGCTGCAACGTTTGGATCATCTTTCAAGGACGCTTCACCCGCCTCGTCAACCGTATATACGGCATACGGAAGGTTTTGATAGGTTCGCTCTTGTTGTTTATACCCTAGGGAATAGGGTGTATTATCGGCAATTTGCTGCCCGGCAGCTTGAATATTCTCTTGCTGCTGGTTTACATCGCCTTTTGGTGATACCTGTGATGCGTTCTTGTAGGCAACTATAACGCTTTTTGTTTCGCCCTCTGGTGTATCAGCTGCAATAATTGGTTTATTGCCAAATTGCGCACCTACAAACGCAATACCCCCCAATACGAATAGTACTGCACCCGCCATAGTTATTCGGCGGAACATACTCACTGCCCTCTTTTTTGCCATTGTGTTGTCCTTTTTTTGTTTACGATACCTTTTCTGGTTTCTATAATACCACGATTAAAAAAAGCTTAAGTACTATACTGTAGTTTTATTTACAACTCTTAATCGACTCGCAAGGGCAACAGCTGCAAGCCCCCACCAAATAATCGACACGGCGTCATCGGCCCACACGGGTAGTACAACCCCAATAACCATCAGCCCTACACCGCTTGCACATACCGCTAAGCTCAGCCAGTCGGCCCGACGACGCCACACCTGTATAAGTACTGTGTAGCTAATATATATAAACAACCCCAAGCCAACCCAGCCTACCTCGTGTGCAACATAAAAATACTGATTCTCAATAATAAGCGGTTCGTTGCCCAATAAAGAGGGCGAACCCGTACTTCCGACCCCCCCACCTAACGGCTGCCGCAGCATGCGTGTTGCGCCATCCGCTAACGATTCAGCGTGACCATCATTGGAATTTACCGCATTACCTTCGTTGGGGTCTTCATGTAAAATTACTTGCGACACAAACGGTGTCTCGTACAGCACCACCACCGTGCCTACCAAAGCAAGCCCGGTAATACCAAGCGCCACCCATACCGCACGCGAGATTCTTTTTCCGTATACCACCAAAGCTACAATACTAAGTGCCACAATTGCCCCCAACGCAGCTGCCCGTGCATAGGTTGCCCATAACGCAATAAACGCACCAACCCCTAAAGCCCCAATACCCCATTGCACCCAGCGTTTCGCAGCTACTTTGTATGCTAAAAACGTAGCCGTCATAGCCAGCACCATAACCATATATGCGCCAAGCGGGTTTGGCCCCCGAAACGTACCAGTAATGCGAATGTAGTCCATGTTTTGGTCGACTGTTAGGTACGGTACGATGCTATCTGGGCCATAGCCAATATATTTCAAAATATCATACGGCAGTACCGTTACTTGTAATACCGCGAACAACACAGCAAGCGCCGCACCGCCAAAAAATACCCCTACAAACCACCGCCGAATATCAGGGAAGGCAACAACCGCAGCGTACACCAAAACAAAGAACAAGAAATACCGAAGGTTAATAAGCAACGCAGCTAACGTTGGTTCAACCCCTGTAAAGTATAAGGGAATCAGCAATACATTAAGCGCGGCAAAGGCGCCAATCGCTAAAAACAGTGGCGCTTTAAACACGCTCCATAGGCGGCGTTTTGTCACTATATACACCGCAAGCACCAGCGCTACCCCCATAAGCAGCTCTTTCCACGATTTAATAAGCAGGTCGTGTTGTGGAAACGCCGTACTTAGCCATACAGAAAGTGGCGCATGGAACACCACGCCACCGAAAATCACCAAAAGAAGGCCACTATATAGCTTTTCAAGCGCCCCAAGCTGGACCTTTTTTACCATACCTATTAGTGTACCACTGGCGTCTTAGGGTGGTATACTAATACATACCTATGGCACGCCAAAATTCCAAGCTCTACAGCCTTACTCTGATGTTGGTTGATGCGTTAGTCCTTATTAGTGCATTCGTGTTGGCGTATATCGCTCGGGTACAGTACGACCCTCGCCCACTGCTGCATAATATTTACGCCTACGACTACCTGTTCGCTTTTCTGCTTATTGTGCCGTTCTGGATAGCGGTGTTCGGGCTTATTGGCCTGTACCAGCCAAAAACCTACAATCGCCGGTTAATCGAGTGGAGCAAAATCGCCGTCGGTTCATTTATAGGTATTCTGTTGGTTATTGGCTGGGAGTACATTAGCGAAAAAGACCTTTTTCCCGCACGCTTGGTTGCTGTATATGCCCTGCTTGGCTCGTTTGTTCTTATTGTGTTAGAGCGCGAGGTAATGCGCTTTATTCGCACCGTTAACTTCCGGTACGGTAAGGGGGTAAAACGCGTCCTCCTTATTGGTTCAAGCGCGACCGTAAGCGACATCGCGTATCACCTCTCAGACACCAAACACAGTGGCCACCATATTGTTGCCCTTGCTGGGCCGAAAGCAATTACCAAAAACACCCCGCGTGCCCTACATTTCTCCACCCCTGAAGCAGCACTCAAAGAGATTGGAACACTTAACATCACCGCTATTATTCAAACCGACCTCTACGAAAGCCCTGAACGTAACCAGCGTATATTATCTGCAGCTCAGTCGCACCACATTGATTACAGTTTTATCCCGGGTGAATCCGAGTTTTATTCGGGTAAAAACACGGTCGATGTATTCCTTGGCTATCCTATGATTACCGTCTACCAAACCCCCCTTATTGGCTGGGGCTCAATGGTAAAGCGCATCTTCGATTTTTTCGTCAGCTTAGTCCTTATTATCGTGCTGTCACCGTTCCTGCTTATTATTTTTATTATTAAAAAACTCGCCGACCCTGGCCCTGCCTTTTATATAAGTAAACGCCTCAGCCGCTTCTCGCACCCCATAGGGCTTATTAAGTTCCGTAGTATGGGGGCTCAATACGGGGCTAAAGATGCTGCCGAGGAGTTTCGTGCTATGGGCCGCAATGACCTCGCCACCGAATACGAAAAAAACCGCAAAGTGCATAACGACCCGCGTATTACCCGTTTTGGTAGGTGGCTTCGCGCCAGTTCTATTGATGAACTTCCTCAGCTCTTTAACGTGCTAAAGGGTGACATTAGCCTGGTAGGGCCGCGCCCTATTTTGCCACAAGAAGTAAAGCTAGCAAAAGGCCGCACTGCACTGCTTCATAGTGTAAAGTCGGGCATGACCGGCTTATGGCAAGTGTCTGGCCGCAGTAGCCTTACGTTCGAAGATCGTATTGAACTCGAGCTATTTTATGCCCAAAACTGGACGTTCTGGCTTGATATTAAAATATTATTTAAGACGTTTTGGGTAGTATTAAGGGGGAGGGGCGCAAAATAACTACCTATGCTTTTATTATCCCTTGAATATCAAAAAAACCAGCATCAGCGTTCGGTCGAAACCTTAGGCCTATCTGGTAATGGTGATACCGTTAGTATAGCAAAAAACACTAAAAAAGTAAATACTCGCCCGTCGTCTAGAAGAAAGGGTTCTCATGAATAAACCCCCTAAAGTAGCCATCGTCCACGACTGGCTCACCACCATGGGCGGCGCCGAGCCTACCGTGCTTGAAATTCACAAGCTTTTCCCTAACGCGCCTATTTACACCTCGGTGTATGACGCTGCAAACATGCCGGCGTTTAAGCATATCGACGTACGTACTACCGACCTGCAAACCAAACTCCCCAAAAAGCTCCGCTACAAGCACGTGTTATGGCCTACACTGCGCGCCAAGGCGTTTCGTAAGCTCGACCTTTCAGAATTCGATGTTATTATCAGCAGCTCGAGCGCCGAGGCAAAAGCGGTGCGTAAAACACACCCC
>MDTC01056209.1_pt1 | contig 18509 bp, 19 predicted proteins | sample 811181 | NCBI WGS metagenome assembly MDTC01 (sample SAMN05326644, study PRJNA326480) | marine metagenome | isolation source: seawater | place: Pacific Ocean: North | collected 2011
ATTCATCATAGTGATAATAATGGCATATATGACACTAATGATAAATTAAATGAAACTTATTGGTTTAAAACTTTTCTACCTTATTTCAAAGAAATTCCACATGTTTTAGAGGTTAAAGCACAAAATGATGAAGAAATTTTACATCAATTAAAAACTTTTAAGAAATGGTTTTAGATACATATATAGCCAGTAAAAAAGATAATCTAACTGATATTCTAAACAAGATAAACAGCAATGCTGAGGGATTTATTTTTATAATAGATAAAAATCAAATATTATTAGGACTTATAACTGACGGAGATATCAGAAGACACCTGATTAATGGTGGAAAAATCAGCGATTCTATTGAGTCAATAATGAATACTTCATTTAAATCAGCACATTATAAATCTTCCAGAGAAGAGAAAATCAAATTTTTTGATAATCGGCTCAAGGTTTTACCGTTTTTAGATGATTCTGGGAGATTGGTTGATTTTTTATCCAATAATAATTCAAATTTTATTCCAATTGCCAATCCTTTTCTTGGTAATGAAGAATTATCAAATGTTATAGAATGTATGAACTCGGGATGGATTTCATCACAAGGAAAATTTGTAACTACTTTTGAACAAGATTTTTCTAAGCTACATGAAAATTTATTTGCTCTCTCTTCATCAAATGGAACTGTTGCATTACAACTAGCACTCTTAGCGCTTGGTATAGGTAAGGGAGATGAAGTTCTTGTTCCTAATTTAACATTTGCGGCAACTATTAATGCAGTAATCCATACCGGGGCGACTCCTGTTTTAATTGATGTTGACATAGAATCATGGAATATAGATCCAGAAAAATGTAAAATAGAAATTAATTCTAAGACTAAAGCAATAATACCAGTTCATCTATATGGTGAACCAAGTGATTTAGATAAATTATTGGTATTGGCCAATAATTATGGTTTGAAAATAGTGGAGGATTGTGCTGAAGCACTTGGAAGTTATTATAAATCTAGGCAAGTAGGAACTTATGGTGATGCCGCAACATTTAGTTTTTTTGGCAACAAAACTATTACAACTGGAGAAGGAGGGATGATTTTGTTTAAAGATAAAGAGACTTATTTAAGAGCAAAGAAATTAAGAGATCATGGTATGAGTTTTGAAAAGAGATATTGGCATGATGTTGTAGGGTTCAATTATAGAATTACAAATTTACAAGCTGCTATTGGTGTAGCTCAATTGAAGAAACTAAGCTTTATACTCAATAAGAAAAAAGAAATTGCAAAGAGTTATAACTCTTTTTTCTTAAACTCTCCATTTTTTACTGTTCAAAGATGTAATGAATCAAATATAAATAGTTTTTGGCTTTATTCAGTTATTTTGAAGAATGACTCACCATTGACAAGAGATCAACTTATAGCTGAGTTAAGAAATAGTGGGATTGAAACCAGGCCTGTTTTTTATGTTCTTTCAGAAATGGACATTTATAAATCATTTTCAAAATCTAAAATGGTAAACTCTAAATTTATAAGTGAAAATGGATTATGTTTCCCAAGCTATGTCAATTTGAGTGAGAGGGATTTTATTAAAATAATTAATTTAATTAAAACAATTTTTAATGAAAAAACTTGTAGCGATAATATTAGCTAGAAAAGGCAGTAAAGGGGTTCCAAATAAAAATGTAAAATTATTAAATGGTAAGCCTTTAATTTCTTGGACAATTGAATCCGCCATTAAATCAAAATCAATTTCAAAAATAGTTATAAGCACTGACGATCCAAAAATTGCCGAAATATGTAAATTATACCAATTAGAAGTTGATTCATTGAGACCTGCAAATTTATCCAATGACAAAGCTTCATCCGATTCAGTTGTGCTATATGAATTAAAAAAGTTAAGTCAAGAATTTTCAGATGTTATTTTATTACAACCTACATCACCTTTTAGAACTCACGTTGATATTGAGAAATCTGTAAATGAATATTTTTTAAAAAAATATAAAAGTATGGTTTCAGTGAAAGATACCTCGAAAAATGTTTTTTGGTGTTTTACTTTAAATGAAAATGGTAGTTTGAAATCCATTGGTGGATTAGAAAATATGCCTAAAAGGAGACAAGATTTCCCAAAAACATATGAATTAAATGGAGCAATTAAAATATCTAATATTAATATGTTTTTAAAAAAAGAAACTTTTCTAACTGATTTTACTATGCCATACATAATGGATGAAATATCATCCTTAGATGTTGACAATCTAGATGATTTTGAAACTGCGGAAAATTTTTTTAAAATCAAAGGATGAATTACTGTTTAGTTTCTTCAGGATTTCAGCTCTTAAATGTTTATGAATACTCTAAAGTAAATCATATTAAAACCAAATTTTTTGCACTTTATGATACACACACTGAAAAGTTGCAAATTTCAAACACTTCAAATTACCTAAAAATTCAAAGTTTAGTTTTAATTCAAAGAAAAAAAATAAAAACCTATTTTAGTTTATTATTAATTTTTTTCAATAAACGAGTTAACTCATTTATAATTGGTCACTTAGAGGATAATCACATGCTTTTTGCTTCCAAAATAGTAAAATCCCAAAAATTTATCCTAGTAGATGATGGTATGTCTACTTTAAAAAATTATAACCGATATTTTGATCAAAAAAAAAGAAAAATAAAATACCCAAAAGAATTATTTTTTTTTTCGATTTTTAACTTAGGAAATAATAAATATTGTTCAAAAAATGAATTAAAACATATTTTAAAAACAAAAAAATCAATCTCTAATGAAGTCTTTTTCATTGGACAGCCAATGGAGAAATTATTTGGAGTCTCAAATTATTATTTAACACTAGAAAAAATAATAGATTTAAATCCCAATATGATTTATATTCCACATAGAAGAGATTCATATCAAAAATTAAAATACATTAAAGAGTCCCTAGGCATTAGAGTTTTCAATATTGATGAAATTATAGAATTGTTTTTGATTAAATCGACATCAATTCCAAAAAAGGTAATTAGTTTTTATTCAACCTCTTTGATTACACTAAAAATTCTTTTTAAAGAACAAATAGATTTTAATTATGTCAATAAAAATAGATTTTTATCATCTGAATTGATTGAGACCTTTGAAAAATTAAATATTAAAAATGAATTATAATTTATTATGAAAAAGATAGCACTTATAACAGGAGTTACTGGCCAAGATGGGGCTTATCTTTCTGAATTTCTTTTATCAAAAAAATATATTGTACACGGAATAAAGAGAAGAACCTCATTATTAAATACAGATAGAATTGATCACCTTTATGAGGATTATCACATTGAAAATAGAAATTTTTTTCTTCACTATGGTGATATGACTGATAGTACAAATCTAATTAGGCTAATAAAAGAAATTCAACCAGATGAGATATACAATTTAGCAGCAATGAGCCATGTAAGTGTTTCTTTTGAAATGCCCGAGTATACTGCAAATGTTGATGGAATCGGCTCTTTAAGAATATTAGACGCTGTAAGATTATTAGGATTCGAAAAAAAGACAAAAATTTATCAAGCATCAACTTCTGAGCTTTTTGGTAAAGTTAAAGAAGTCCCTCAGTCAGAGACTACTCCATTTTATCCTCGTTCACCTTATGCTGTTGCTAAAATGTATGCTTATTGGATTACAGTAAATTACCGAGAAGCATATAATATGTTTGCTTGTAATGGAATTTTATTTAATCACGAATCTCCTGTTAGAGGTGAGACTTTTGTGACTAGAAAGATTACCAGAGCTGCATCAAGAATTGCATTAGGATTGCAGGATAAATTATATCTAGGAAATTTAGATGCTAAAAGAGATTGGGGTCATGCTAAAGATTATGTGAAGATGATGTGGATGATTTTGCAAGCAGAAAAGCCGGAAGATTGGGTAATTGCTACAGGAAAAACTACCTCCATACGTGATTTTGTAATCATGGTTTTTGATTACTTAGGGATTAAAATAAAATTCACTGGAGAGGGGTTAAATGAGGTAGGGATAGTTGAAAAATGTGACAATATTGATTACATTATTGATATTGGAAAAGAAATTATAAAAGTAGACCCTAGATATTTTAGACCTACTGAAGTAGATTTGTTGATTGGAGACTCATCAAAAGCTCGAAAAAAGTTAGGTTGGAAAGCTTCAACAAGTCTAAATGAGCTTGTGACTGACATGATGGAGTCTGATTTAAAATTAATGAGTAAACAGCAATTCTTGATTAAGAACGGATTTAAGACACTCAATTATTTTGAATAATGATAGTCAGAAAACCTAATATTAATTGATATTACCAAGATATTTTTTCTACTTTTTAAATATTATTTAAGTTTAGAGTCATTAAAATTATGATTTTAAATATTCAATTCTTTTCAGAAGAGATTCGATAATTAGATGCATTTAGAGATAGTTTTAAAATTAGAGATAGCTTGAAATGTAAATTAAGCTTTTTAAATTTTATTAAATTTTTCTGTTAAAAAAAGCTTCAATAAAAAAATATAATCAAATCATAAAACTGGTTTTAAAAAGTAAGTAGTTATTTATTAAATAATTTAAACTTTTAGCTAAATCTTACCAAAATGAAAATTTCAAAAAAACATAATAATTGGGAAAAATTTATTACTAAAAGAAAAAACCTAAATGAAGATTTTTTAAACCCTTTGTATGAAAACCTAGTTGGAGTAGCAGATAATTTTAAAGATATTAATAGTTATAAAAAAAGATGTGAGTTTTTTTATTTAAATAGAGGAAATGATAAACAAGTAATCAAATTTTTAAAAAAATTAAAATCAAATAATTTATTTGGTAAACTGACTTATAATTTTAATAATGATGTTCAATTATCTTTAGGAGAATTTATTAATGGAATTACATTATACCAGTTAAATAAGGAAGTATTTTTAAAAGACTTAAATTTTAATAATATTAGTTCAATAAAAATTCTTGAAATTGGACCTGGATATGGTGAGTTTGCAAATTTATTTATTCAACTATATAAATCAAAGAAAATTAAATATGATTTGATAGATTTAAATGAAAATCTTATTTACTCTAAAAAATATCTCAGTAAGCTTTATAATAATGATCCTAAAGTTAAAATAAACTATTTTTCTACCGAATCAATTTTAAAAACAAGTGATCATTACGATTTAATAGTTAATACATATTCTTTTCAAGAAATGCTCATTGAGGTTATTGATGAGTACTTTGAGTTAATTTTTAAAAAAATGTCAGCGCATTCATTTTTTTTTTCAGTTAACACATCATTTAAATGGGATATTAAAAATTACAGTAGTTATGGATATAAAAATTACTTTAAAAATATTTCTAGTAAGTCATTATATACTATCCATAATAATTTTTATTCTCATAACGAACAATTATCTATTTTTAAAAAGTTGTCTCACAATCATCCTCCAGACAATGAAAAATTAATGAACCGTTTAGGAAAAATTCAAGAGCTTTCCTTAGATCAATTAATTTTAAAGAATTCAAATATTACTTCCTGTTTTTCTTCAGATATTAATTCTTTAATAGCTAGTTTGAGTGAAAATGAAAAAAAAGTTTTTGATTATTTTGAAACTAATTTTATAAAAAACAAACTCCCTGTATTTAGAATCAAAAAAAGTATACTAAATATTTTATTAAACGAGATAAACAATAATAGTTTTCCTGACAAACTATATTTTGAGATACTTTTAATTCAGAAAAACGATCAAATACTGGGATATTTTAATGAAAAGTATAACATAAATTTAAATATTGATCTTAGTGTAATTAAGAGAGTTAAAAGATACCTCAAAAGAGTTTTGAGGTTGTCCAGGTAATTCTTGAATTTACTGTATATTATTTAAAGTATTTTTATTTTAGATAATTTTATTAGGCAATGAAAAAAATATTAAAAAAAATTTTACCTCCAAAAATCTTAATAATTATCATACAGATATATTTAAAAATTTTACCATATACATTGGTGGGTTTTTTTTTAAATCATAAAATGAAAAATATCAAAATTGAAAAGTTCTTAATAAAATTTCCAAAGATATCAAATAAAGATATGGGGAAATATTTTTTCAATGTTTACGAGAATAATGAAAGAAGGTTGGTTAAAACATACCTTGATTCAAATTCAAGCGTTCTTGAACTAGGAGGCTGTGTTGGGGTGGTCTCTAATGTTATCAATAACATTTTGGAAAATAAATCCAATCATGTTGTCCTTGAGGCAAATTCTAATTTAGTTCCATTTCTAGCGTACAATAGAAAAATTAATAAAGCACAATATCAAATTTTAAATGTAATCTTGTCTAAAAAAAAAGAGTCAGCTTTTTATATTTCAAAGAACATTCTTTCTTCTTCTGGCAGTTTTAATAAACATTTAGAAAAAAAGGTGGTTAAATGCATGAATTTTGATCAAATTCAGAGTAAATATTCGATTACTTTTGATACAATAATTATGGACATAGAAGGAGGAGAATATGAAGTTCTAAAAGTAATTAATTACAATAAATTAAAATTATTAATAGTTGAATTTCATCCAAATATATTAGGAAACAAAAAAATCTTAGAATTAAAAAAAGTATTAAAGGACAACTCTTTTATTCTTAAGGAAAGCCTTTCTAATGTTGATGTTTGGAAAAAAAATTAAGAACTCAACAGAATTAATTATTTAAACCTAATTTTATTAATACTTAGGTAATGCTAAAATGGTTAAATCTTTACAATCTTTAAAATATCATTTTAAATAATTTTTTGTGATCCAAAAAAAATATTTATTTATAATTTCAATATAAATAACAAATCATATTCAATAAACCGGACCTTTCTAAGGAGGTTTTATAAATTCAATTATTTTAAAGTTGATAAATAAAAATTCTAAAATATATATTGCTGGTCATAATGGAATGGTTGGTTCCGCGTGCCATAGGGCATTAAAGGCAAGAGGTTACACAAATATTGTTGGGTATAATTCAAAAGAATTAGATTTAAAAGATCAAAAAAAAGTTTTTGATATAATTAATATTGACAAGCCAGATGTAATTATCGACTCAGCTGCAAGGGTTGGAGGAATATGGGCAAATAACCAAAATCAATACGAATTTTTAATGGATAATATGCTTATTCAAAATAATCTAATTAGAGCTGCTCATGAATTAAATATTAAAAAATTTATATTTTTAGGAAGCTCATGTATTTATCCCAAAATGGCCCCACAGCCACTTAAAGAAGAGTTCTTACTAACAGGATCATTAGAAGAATCAAACCAGTGGTATGCAATTGCGAAAATCTCAGGGGTTAAATTAATTGAAGCATTGAGAAATCAATTTAACAGAGATTATATATCACTAATGCCTACAAACTTATATGGCCCGGGGGATAATTATCATCCTGAGAACTCTCACGTTCTCCCCGCCATGTTGAGAAAATTTCATGAAGCAAAAGAAAAAAACAAAAAAGAAGTCATTTTGTGGGGATCTGGAGAACCTAAAAGAGAGTTTTTACATGTTGATGATTTGGCTAATGCAATAGTTTTTATTTTAGAGAATTCTATGAGTGATTCACTTTATAATATTGGTTCTGGAGTCGAAGTTAAAGTTAAAGAATTAGCTTACTTAATTCAGAAAATTATTGGTTTTGATGGGAGAATTACATGGGATAACTCAAAACCTGATGGCACCCCAAGAAAATTAATTGATAGTTCAAAAATTAATTCAGCAGGATGGAGTGCAAAGATTGATTTAACTAAGGGTATAGAAAGTGTTTATAAATCCAAATTTTGAAAAGAAGCTTTTTTTCACAAATATTTTTCCTCATTATATATTATCAATTTAGAAATTCTAAAAATTTTGACTTTAAAATTTGGCTTAAATTAAATTTTTAAAAAATAAATAGGGTATATGTCTAAATTGATAAATGCACCAATTGCAATTTTTTCTTATAACAGAGAAGATAAAATAAGTAATTTAATTTCATCTTTATTAGAGTGCGACGGCTTTTACAATTCTAAAATATTTTTTTTCTGCGATGGCTCTAAGAATGAAGAGGATCTAGAAAAAGTTGAAAAAACAAGAAAAACTATTCGAGAAAGACTTAATGGGAATAATAATGTTTGTTACATAGAACAAAAGGAAAATATTGGATTAGCAAAATCTATTTATAATGGTATAAATTATGTTTTTGATTTATTTGATAGAGTAATTGTTTTAGAAGATGATTTACAAGTAAATAAGGGTTTTTTGAATTATATGAATTTAGCTTTATCAAAGTATCAAAATGAAAATAAAGTATTTCAAATTTCAGGACATTTTTTTGAGCCACCTGATTTAAATATTAATAAAGCTATTTTTTTGCCATTTATTTCCACTTGGGGATGGGCTACTTGGAAATCAAAATGGAAGGGTTTCAATCTTGAAAAAAAAATTTCATTAACTACTTGGAATAATGAAACTATAAGAGAATTTAATTTAAATAATTCATATAATTATTATTATATACTGAAAGGAGTTTTTAAAAATAAAATTCAATCTTGGGGGGTTTTATGGTATTTACACGTTTTTCAAAACCAGGGTTTAGTATTATATCCGAATAGTTCACTTATAGTAAATAGAGGTTTTGATAAAGAGGCAACTAATACAACTAAATCAAATAGTTTTCAAAAAGAAACTAAAGATTTGGTTGAAATTAACCTTCCGAGTGAAGTGAAATTCAATTCAGATACTTTTGAAACTGTATCAAAATATATTAAGTCAATAAACAAAGATAATCTTATAACATGGGTTTTAAAAAAAATTAATTTTTATAGATGATAAATGAAATACTAGCTTATTTTTTGAATAAAAGTATACCACTAAAAATGAGATTTAGAGATATACTATTTCATGGAGAAAATAATATTTTTAGTGGTTCAGCAGATATTTTACCAATTGATAAAAGTGTCAAAATTAAGTTAGGTAAAGAATCCACGTTTTTTTGCAAATTTATTCTTGAAAAACCAAACGCAGTTATTCAAATAGGAGATAATGTTTATATTGGAGCAAGTAATATATATTGCTCAACTAATATTGTTATAGGGAATAATGTACTTATTTCATGGGGAGTTAAAATTTATGATCATAACTCACATTCCCTGACACCAGAGGATAGAATTTATGATATTAGATTAGCTGGGAAAAATATTAGAAAGGGACATTCATTGACTCTAAATAAAAATTGGAATAATGTTGCTAAGGAACCAATTTATATAATGGACAATGTATGGATTGGTATGGATGCAACTATTCTTAAGGGTGTTACTATCGGGGAAAATTCAATAATCGCTGCAGGGAGTGTTGTAACTAAAGATGTTGAGCCAAATACAATTGTTGGTGGAAATCCTGCAAGAATTATTAAAAAATCATAGAATGAATTGGCACGATACAATTATTTCTATCCAAAAGTCTGATATTCATAAAGATTTAGTTCTGGATACCTTCATATCCTCTGACATCAATTTTAATATCAAAAGATATTCAGAGTCACAAGAATTTTTAGAAATTAATAAAATAATATTAAAAATTTATAGTGGAAGAAAAATTAAAATTCTAGATGTTGGTGCAGGAAATGGAATATCAAGTATAGCTTTAGCAAAAGAGGGTCATTATGTAACTGCTTTAGAACCAGATATTAGTGATCTAGTTGGCTCACAAGCAATAAAATTTGGCGCAAATATTAACAAAGTTAAAGTTGAAATAATCCACACTTTTTTTGAAGACTTACCTAAGGAGTATTTTAATTCTTTTGATCTTGTATTTGCCAGACAGTCAATGCATCATGCAAGATCTTTAAATAAATTTATTTTGTCAGCCAACAAGGCCCTAACAAAAGCAGGATATCTTTTCACAGTAAGGGACCACGTGGTGTCTAATAAATTTCAAAAAAAAATATTTTTGAAAAAGCATCCATTGCATAGATTTTATGGTGGAGAAAATGCATATACTTTAAATGAGTATTTGAAGACATTTTCTAAAAATTCATTTGAATTAGAAAAAATATATAAACCCTCTTCAACACCCATTAATTACCACCCTTGGTGTATAGAAAGAGTTAATAGAAGGCTTCCACTTTTTTTAAGAAATACAATTATTACTAAAGTGATTTTTTCAATATTAAAATTCAGAATGAATTTTCAATCAGGTAGGCTGTATTCATTTATTCTAAGAAAGGCATCGTGAAAATTCTTATAATAGGTTCCTGTGGCTTTATAGGTTCTTCTTTAAAGTTGATACTTTCAGAAAAGTACGAAGTGCATGGTGCAGATATAAGACAAGAGGTGCAAAAAAATTACACTTCTTTAGAAAATTCACAATTATTAGTCAATCTTATAAAAGTTAACAAATATGATCTCGTTATAAATTGTTCAGGATCAGCAAATGTTCAGTTTTCATTTAACTTTCCTTTTGATGATTATAATTTAAATGTAAATAATGTTTTTTTACACTTAGACAGCATAAAAGAATATGCACCTAAAACAAAGTACTTGTTATTATCAAGTGCTGCAGTTTATGGTAACCCTAAAGTTTTCCCAGTTTGTGAAAATAATTCTATGGCACCCATCTCTCCCTATGGATATCATAAATTAGCTGCAGAGAAATTATGTAAAGAATTTAACGATATCTATGATATACAAACATTAATTGTTAGAATCTTTTCTGCGTATGGTCCCGGTCTTAAGAAGCAATTATTTTGGGATTTACATCAAAAGTATCTAAAAAGGGATAAGATAGAGTTATTTGGTACAGGAGAAGAGACTAGAGATTTTATTTTTATAGACGACCTAGTAGATGCACTAGAATTAGTAATGGTTAATTCGTCATTTGAAAACGATATAATTAATATTGGAAGTGGTTATTCAATTAAAATAAAAGACGCTGCAAAAGTATTTTTTGAAAATTTATCAAAACCTGTTGATTATTTTTTCTCAAATATTGCATTAAGTGGCGCACCAAATAATTGGTCTGTAAATATTGATAAGTTAAAGGCTTTTGGATTTGAGCCTCAATACTCAATCAGTAAAGGAATTAAAACTACATCACTATGGCTGCAAGAGAACTATCCATTGGAATAATTTTAAATTTTAGTAAAAATTGGTTTGGTGGTGTTAATTACATTATAAATATAATCAACTTATTGAATACACTTCCGTCAAATGAAAAACCCAATCTAATAGTATTTTACAATAAGCAATTATCCTCTGAACTTGTTAAAATTAAAAGGCTTAATTATGAGAATATAAAGTTCAAGGAATTATACTATTATTTACCAAGAATTCTCAATTATTTCTTTTCTATTCTTTTTAAAAAAAATTTCTTTTTAAAAAAGGAATTTAAAAATCTAGATTCAATATACCCATTTAATGACTTACCTGTATATCAAAAAACAAATGTCAAATTAATATCTTGGATCCCAGATTTTCAACATAAATTTTATCCAAACTACTTTAACAAGGTTCATTTAATTTTAAGAGAATTTAAGTTTAAGAAGATTTTTAAAAACTCTCACATCACTGTTTTATCCAGTAAAGATTCTCAAGATAAAATGTTAAATTTTTATGAATCTAATCGATCTGTAGTAATTCCTTTTATTTCTTTTGTTGAATCAAAAGATTCAGTAGATTTTGAATTTATAAAAAACAAATTCAAATTACATTCAGTTTACTTTCTAATCCCAAATCAATTTTACGAGCATAAAAATCATATAATTACAGTAAAAGCACTGAAAATCCTTGTTGATAAATATCCAGATATTCAATTTATATTTACTGGTAAAAAAGAAAGCACTAATAAAAAGTACATTAGAGCTTTTAATGATTTTATTAAAAAAAACGATTTAGAAAATAATATTTTGTTTACTGGTTTTATCAGAAGAGAAGAGCAGATAGCCTTAATGTTAAACTCTAAAGCAGTTATACAGCCCAGTTTATTTGAGGGTTGGAACACAAGCATTGAAGATTGTAAATCTCTAGGCATAGATGTCATTGCTAGTGATATAAAAGTACACAGAGAGCAGCTGGGAAAAGCAAGCCTTCTATTTAAAAAAAATTCCGAGGAGGATTTGGTTAATTTATTAATATTAAAAATGGAAAATAAAAAAATTTCAGATTTTGATTTCTCCTTAAAAAAAGAATCAAAAGTAGTTGTAAAAAAACTAGTCAATATCTTTAAGTAGTGCTCAAGATTTCAATCATTACTATTTCTTCTAATTCAGAGAATTTTATTTTATAAACTCCGTATTGTCGCATTATTCAAATGAGAAATTAAAAACGCTTGAGAGGAATTAATGGAGGAATATGATACCATTTAATAGACCCTTTTATCCGCCTACCACCTTGAAATTTATTCAGGATTCCTTGGCAACCAACCACATATCTGGAGATGGAAAATATTCCCATAAAATCAAACAGTTTTTTGACCAAAAATTCGGGCTCAGATACAATTTGATGACCACCTCCTGTACTGATGCTTTGGAGCTGATTGCCCTCACCATTGACCTTAAAAAAGAGGATGAAGTCATTTTGCCTTCATATACCTTTGTCTCCACGGCTAACCCTTTTTTACTAAGAGGAGCTAAACTGATTTTTGCAGATTCCTGTAACGACAGTCCCAATATTGACTTGGATCACGTCAGACAATTGATCACCAAAAAAACCAAAGCCATTGTAATTGTCCATTACGCTGGAATCCCCTGTGACATTGAAAAATTGATAAAAATAAAAAAAGATTTTTCTACCATATACATTGTAGAAGATGCTGCTCAATGTGTGGACTCCTTTTATAAGGGTACCCCCTTGGGGTCCTTTGGAGACTTTTCTGCTTTCTCTTTTCACGAAACCAAAAACATCTCCTGTGGAGAAGGGGGACTATTTGTCTCCAAAGAGAAATCCAATTACCACAAAGCTGAGATTATTCGCGAAAAAGGAACTAATCGCATGAGTTTTATTAGAGGAGAGGTTAACAAATACGGTTGGAAGACCATAGGCTCTTCTTTTCTTCCATCGGATATTTTAGCCGCGATTCTTTGGGCCCAACTCCAAGAGATGGGTGAAATTAAATCTAACAGGAAAAAGATTTGGAACAACTATTATGAAGGTCTGGAATGCCTCGAATCCTCTGGTAAAATCATCAGACCGAAATTCAGCCCTCAAGCAGATCACAATGCCCATATTTTTTATTTGATCACAAGAAGCGAAACCGAAAGGAACCAATTGATTCAGTTCTTAGCAGAAAGATCTATCAAGGCCAGTTTCCACTATTTGTCCCTTCATAAATCTAATTTTTTTAAAAGTAAAACAGGGAATGATTCCCTTCCAAATTCTGACAAATATACGTCCTGTCTTGTGCGGCTCCCCATGTTTAACCAGATGAATATCAGGAAGAGCAATAAAGTCATTGAAAACATTCAAGCTTTTTTTAAATAAAAGCTCTTAGACTAAAAAAACACTTTATCAAAATTTTAAAATTTAAAGAATATAAACATAAAAAATAAGTACTAAAAAAATTCAGTTGAAACCGAACAAGAGTAGATATCCATGGCATAAGATTAAAAAATACTTGAACTGTTGACAAGCAATATATCGTTGAGGTATCTTATTAAAAGAATATCGGTCTGGCTAGGGTTATTTTTTAAGTTCATAAACCAACGGATTGAGGCCAGCTCGAAGACCGAATAAGACGAAGACGTAATTATGATTACTGGGTAGAGTCTAAAAATTATTTTTAAAAAAAAGTCACTCAATGAAGTCCATCTTTTTTATCATATCTGAATATTCCAAAGACAAAATAAGACCATAAAGCTCAAAGAAAAAATCAACAATAATTTAGGAATGTCAAATCAAATTCATTAACAGACTAGGGGATGTAAAAATGGGAATAGTCTTTATATAAGAACATGAAATAACAAAACCCCTTTCAGTTCGTCAAAAAAATTTATACTACTCATGATAATCATATTAATTTTTCCTCTAGCAAAAAGCAAAATCAATGAGAAAAATATATTTTGATCAACCGAACTTGAGTTTAAAACCCTTTCTGAGGTCAAATAAATCAATCAGCACGATCATCTGGACCATATTAAAGATGGACATCGAAGAAGTAAAGTGTGATGTGGTTTATGACTTCTTACAGCAGTCTATTCCCAATGATCAGATCGTGGTAGAGTTTCATCCCCATTTGGTAAATGATGGCAAGAAAAAAACAAAAGCTATAATCAATTTATTGCGCCAAAAAGGTTACAAATTTTTTTCGGTTTTGGATTCCTATATAGAATATTCATTTTTAAAAGTCAAGGTGTAATGAAAATTTCAATCATAACTGTTTGTTATAATTCTTCAGCTTCGATTCAAGCAACTTTAGAATCTGTCAAAAATCAAAATTATAATGATATTGAACACATTATCATTGATGGAAATTCTACTGACAATACCCTAGAGATATGCGATAGATTCCCTCACATTTCTAAAATCGTTTCAGAGCCTGACAAAGGAGTTTACGATGCCTTTAATAAAGGACTGCGGATGGTTAGGGGGCAAGTAGTGGGATTTATAAATGCTGACGATATATTTAGTTACCAACATGCTGTATCTACTATTGTTGAGGCTTTTGAGACAACTTTTGACTGTGTTTTTGGGAACTTAGATTATACAAACGATCACGGTAAAGTTTTAAGAAAATGGCGCTCAACACCTTATAAAAAAGGAGTATTTCAAAAGGGGTGGATGCCTGCACATCCAACATTTTATTGTAGAAGAAGTGTTTACGAGAAGCTCGGATTCTACGACGATAGTTTTAAAATTGCTGGTGATTTTGAATTAATGCTACGCTTCTTAGAAACACATAACATAAGATCTAAATTCATTCCCCATACGCTTGTAAATATGAAAGTTGGCGGTGTAAGTAACAATAGTATAAAAAGTAAAATTAAAATACTTCAAGAAGAATTTAGAGCTTTTAAACAGAACGATATTTCTGTAAATAAACTTTCTTACATTTACAACAAAGCAAAAAAAATTAAAGAATTTAGATTTTAAATGAAAGGTATTCTTCTTGCTGGTGGCTCTGGAACCCGATTAAATCCCGTAACAAAAGCGGTTTCAAAACAACTCCTTCCCGTCTATGACAAACCCATGATTTATTATCCGCTGTCCGTTTTGATGTCAGCAGGGATCAAGGATGTATTACTCATTAGCACTCCCACCGATCTTATGGTTTATCAAAGGCTTTTGAAGGACGGGAGTCAATTCGGAATACAAATCCAATATGCCGAGCAAAAAGCTCCCAACGGGTTAGCAGAGGCTTTTATAATTGGGGAGGACTTTATCGGTCAAGATTCTGTTTGTCTGGTTTTGGGTGATAATATCCTTTATGGAGAGGGATTAAATAACTTGATGCAAGAAGCTGTATACCACACTGAAATGGCCACTGTTTTCGGTTACACTGTGAAAGATCCCCAACGCTATGGGGTAATTGACTTTGATGAAACAGGTAAGGCATTGTCCATAGAAGAAAAACCCGAGTCACCGAAAAGCGAAAAAGCTGTGGTGGGATTGTATTTTTATCCCAATGAGGTGGTGGAAATTGCAAAGAAGGTAAAACCCAGCGCTCGGGGTGAGCTAGAGATCACCTCCGTCAACCAAGCTTTTCTCGAAAGGGGAAAACTACAAGTAAAGTTATTGGGCAGAGGTTTCGCTTGGCTAGATACCGGAACCCACGAATCCCTAATTGAAGCAGGGCAATTCATCCATACTGTCGAAAAAAGACAAGGACTTAAAGTAGGCTGCCTGGAAGAAATTGCTTTTCAAAAGGGATGGATCGGCCTTGACCAACTTCTCACTTTGGCACAAGACTTATCCCAAACCGAATACGGTCAATACCTTTTGGATCGATATCAAAAATAGGCTACAGATGACCATTACCTCCACATCACTTCCCGAAGTGCTAATTATAAAGCCGAAAAGATTTAAGGACAAAAGAGGATGGTTTCTGGAAAGCTTTCGGAAAGATTTGTTGGAGGATGCGGTAGGCTATTCCCTCGACTTTTGTCAAGAAAATCTAGCCCAATCAACCTATGGGGTCATCAGAGGCTTGCACTATCAAATGCCCCCCCACGCACAGTCCAAACTGGTGGCCATACTACAAGGAAGTGTATTAGAGGTGGTGATAGACATTAGGAAGGGCTCCCCCCGTTTTGGTGAATATCTTGCGGTTGAACTGAGTGCTGAAATTCAAAAACAGCTTTTTATCCCGCGTGGATTTGCCCACGGCTATGCCTGTTTGAGTGAAACTGCTCTTTTGTCCTACAAAGTGGACAACCATTACAACAAAGCAGCTGAGGCCAGTATCGCCTTCAATGATCCACAATTGAATATCGACTGGCAAATCCCTATGGAAAAACAGATCCTATCCTCAAAAGATCGGGAGCATCCCAAATTTGATGCTGCCCAATGGTTTGACTACAACACACCACTTTATGACTAAGATTTTGGTCATAGGTGCCAATGGCCAATTGGGACAATCCTTCCAATATTGGGCTCCTTATTTCCCCAATTTTAAATTTTTTTTTAAAGACATTCCTGAATTAGACCTTTTGGATGGCAACCAATTGGAGCGATATTTTAGATCAACCTCTATAGAGGTAGTAATTAACTGTGCGGCATACACGGCAGTTGATCAGGCTGAGGCTGAGCCAGAAAATGCGCAAGCGCTCAATGCTACGGCATTGGATTCGCTCTGTAAATTGTCAAGAGGCAAAGGCTTTAAACTTATCCATTTTTCTACTGACTATGTCTTTGGTGGGACTGCGCATAGCCCATATAGCGAAGATGACCCCCTCAGTCCTTTGGGCGTTTATGGCAAGACCAAAGCAAGAGGAGAGTCGGTAATGCAAACTTCTGGGATTGATGGATGGATCATTCGCACTTCTTGGTTATTCAGTCCCTATGGCAAAAACTTTGTCAAAACCATATGTTCATTACTGCAAAACAAAGACGAAATTAATGTGGTCGCCGATCAAAGGGGAAGACCCACTTATGCGATTGACCTGGCCGCCGCGACCCTAAAAGCTCTGGATCAAAAACCCACATTCGACGGGGTCAAAGTCTATCACTATACCAATAGTGGTCATACCACTTGGTATGGTTTGGCCCTTGCCATTCAAGCGCAGATCAATACCCATTGCAAAATTCATGCAGTAGATACGGCCGCCTATCCCACCAGTGCCAGAAGACCAAAATATTCAGTACTGAGTTGTGAGAAAATAAAAAAGGACTTTAATTTTAACCCACAATCTTGGGAATCGGCACTAAAAGACTGTCTCAAAAAAATAGGATGAATAAAAAATCAATTTTAATCACTGGAGGAGCTGGATTCATCGGATCACACTTGGTCCGATTGATGGTAAACCAATATTCCAACACCCAATTCGTCAATCTCGACGTGCTTACCTATGCCGGGGATACTGAAAAATTAAAGGACATAGCATCCCTACCCAATTACCAGTTCGTTAAGGGTGACATCACCGATACGGCACTCCTCAAAAATCTTTTTTCTCAACACGACTTTGACGGAGTTATTCACCTTGCGGCAGAATCACACGTCGATCAATCCATCAAAAACCCACTGAATTTTGCCCAAACCAACGTCACGGGTACCCTCTCACTTTTGGAAACTGCCCGAAGGGCTTGGGAGGGAAATTCTGAAGGCAAACTTTTTTATCATATTTCTACCGACGAGGTTTATGGCAGTTTGGGTACAGAAGGTAAATTCCTAGAAACGACTCCCTATGACCCCCGATCTCCCTATTCAGCTTCTAAAGCAGCCTCAGATCATTTTATAAGGGCCTATTTCCACACTTATGGGCTCCCAGTGGTACTATCCAACTGTTCCAACAACTACGGCCCCAACCAATATCCTGAAAAACTCATTCCCTTATTCATCCAAAATATCATTCAGGAAAAGTCACTACCCGTCTATGGTGATGGACAAAACGTAAGAGATTGGCTCTATGTCGAAGACCATGTACGTGCCATTGATTTGATTTTCCAAAAAGGAAAATTGGGAGAAACTTATAATATCGGTGGGAACAATGAGATCAAAAATCTAGACATTGTCCAGCAGTTAATCGCCATTGCTGATAAATACTTGGGTCGACCTCAAGGCTATTCCCTTAAGTTGATTAAAAATGTCACCGACCGTTTGGGACATGATTTTCGCTATGCGATTGATGCTTCCAAAATCAAAAAAGAACTGAATTGGGAACCCCAGACCGCTTTCGAAATCGGAATAGATAAAACCGTATACTGGTATTTAAAATATTTTAATGCACTGCCCTAAAATGATAAGAAATTATCATTTACACTTCAGACCCTCTTTTGGATCGAAGAGATTTGCAGCAAGTCCTTGATTAGGACTGATTTGATGCGCTAAATTAAATTTTTCAAACTTGTTTTTGAAGTCAAAATAACTATCTTTGCATTCCAAAATTATAAAC
>MDTC01275586.1_pt1 | contig 18506 bp, 16 predicted proteins | sample 811181 | NCBI WGS metagenome assembly MDTC01 (sample SAMN05326644, study PRJNA326480) | marine metagenome | isolation source: seawater | place: Pacific Ocean: North | collected 2011
CTAATAGAGCAAATATTGATGGATTTTTGAATATGTTAATTGCAAGTCGAGACTCTAAAGTTAAAAGATTTGTTTATGCTTCATCAAGTGCTATTTATGGGGATCATCTTGAGCTTCCCAAGATAGAAGGTCAAATGGGAAATCTTTTAAGTCCTTATGCGGTAACAAAATATGTTAATGAGCTTTATGCAAGTATTTTTAAAAAAAATTATAACTTTGATACCATAGGTTTAAGATATTTTAATATTTTTGGAAAAAGACAAGATCCAGATGGTGTTTATGCGGCAGTAATACCAAAATGGATTTTAGGAATATTAAATAATTTAGATACATACATAAATGGAGATGGAAAGACTGGTAGAGACTTTTGTTATGTTGATAATGCGATACAAATGAGTCTACTAGCAGCTACTACTAAAAATAAAGAGGCAATAAATCAAGTTTACAATGTTGCACTGAATGACATTACTTCTCTTAACAATCTTTATCAAATGATTGAAAGCAGGATAATTGAAAATATCCCGACTTTAAAAAAGAAAAAACTTATACATCGTGATTTTAGATTGGGAGACATCAAATATTCTCAAGCTAGTATAGATAAGGCAAAAAAACTTTTAGGTTATAATCCAAAGTATAAAATAAAAGAAGGTTTAACTAAAGTTATTGACTGGTATATAAATTTCTATAAAAAATAACAAAATCTTAATGATTAAAATCTAAAAAGAATATTTTGTTATTTTAGGTTTTAAATATAAATTATATTAATGTTTAAAAAGTTTATTGACAAAAGATTAGAAAGCTCATCAATAATAAAAAAATTATACCATAAATATTCAGAAGAAAAAAAACCTGTTTTAATAATAGGGGATGGTATTTCCTCAATGTATATCCAAGAAATTTTGCATAAATATCAATTTATAATTACTTGTAATAGATCAATGTTAAATCAAAATATAAAAAACTGTTCACCATTATATTGGGTAACGATGAATCCAGAATTTTTATCTGAAACTATAAAAGAAGATGCTGAAATATGGGAATTTATTAGAGAAAATTTAAAAAATTGTAAAAATACAATTCCAATTATGCACTCTGCAAATAGAGTTTTAAATTTTGGTAAGTGGAAATCTATAAATCCTATTTTTTTTTCCCCATATCATCAATTTAATTTGAGTTCTGGTGAAATCTACAACCATTTTAAAGGTGCTTTTGAAGCATGTTTAGGAATTGCTTTACTAAATGGTTTTAAAGAAATTCATATTGTGGGTTTTGACGCTTTTTTACTAGCTCCAAAAAATAATTTAAGATGGTATTCTAAATCCTCAAATCCTGATGCATTTGATCTTAAATCATCAGAACACAAATTAATCTCCCTTGAAAAAGCTTCTAGAAATTCAAAAATTTCAATTTTTTCATATAGACACTATAAACTAAAATATGATTTTTTAAATGAAATAAAGATTAATTCAAAAAATGTTTACATACCAGAAAGAGATAGATCAAAATATATGAATTACTCCCAACTAAAATTTTGGGAAGAATTTGAAAATTCCAAGTATCCTGATGGATACACGGGTGAAAAATTTTTTTAAAATTTAAAGTGAAAATATTTATACAAAATCCAATTAATGATAATTTTGAATTTGAAGGTCATTCAATATCAAGTTTAACTTACAAAGATTTATTTAATAAAAAACCAGGGTTAATGGATTATTTCAAAGGTGGCTATTCACATAGCACTATGTCAGCAAAATTTTCAAATCCTAATTATTTAAATCGTTTATATCTTGAAAAAGATAAAGATTATTTTAGATTTTTGGAAACTTTTCGAGAATTATATAAAGATTATGAGGTCATAGTAATGAATCCAGGTGTTGATTTAGTCCATCCCGAATATCTTTATAAAAATTTTAAAAATTCTCTTAAAATAATACACTGTATAGATGATCCTCATCAAACATATTCATATATTTTGCCTTATTCTTGGGTTTTTGATGCGGCAACATATGTATCACCTAGTTATAGCCCTGAGTTTACTATGAAGGATTTTTTAAATCTGGCAGGCATTAAGGCAACTTTTTGGGTTCCACTTACAAATTCAAATACCAAGCCTCCTAAATGGAAAAAAGAGGAGTTAGCATTACAACTTAAGAAAAGAGAAAAAAAAGTTGTATATTTTGGACACTTTTATCGAAATAAAGTTGAAAGATTAATTTATCTTAAAAAAAAATTAAAAAATAAATTTCAAATATATGGAAAGTTTCCCCTTAAAGGCCTTTCATTTTTTAATTATTCTTTGTTACATAAAGATCCTTTAATGTATTTACCAAAATTTATATCTAATAAAGAGAGAGAAATAGTTTATGAAAAAACTGCAGTTGGAATAAATATGCATCTTAGCTATCCTTCAGTAGAAACAGGTAATGCAAGAACATATGAACTAGCTTACAATGGAGTAGCTCAAGTAGTTGATACTAGTAAAACATCATTAATAAAAAATATTTTTGAGCCAAATAAGGAAATTTTAACTTATGAAAGTATGGATGAATGTATTTTTCAAACAAATAAATTGCTTCAAGATGATGATTTACGTTATGACATCGCTCTAGCAGCTTACGAAAGATGTATAAAAGAATACTCATATTCAAAAACTTTAAGTAATCAAATAAATTGGTTTAAGTATTTACTACAATAAGTGAAATTTATATATCAAGTACAACATATAAGTAAAAAAGTTTTAAAACATTTAGAAACTGGGATATAGAAATTAAGTTAATTTAAATCATTTTCTAAAAAAATATGATAAAATGTTTTTAACTTTTAACTTATGATGAAATCTAAAAAATTTATAAAAATTAAATGTGCGCAATAATCGGATATTGTATAAATTCAGAGTCAAAAAAATATTCAGATTGGCTCATTAAAGGTACAGAGTTAATGTCTCATAGAGGCCCAGATGATAAAGGTCTGTGGTGGTCTGATAGTAAATGTATTGGCCTTGGTCATAGAAGATTATCTGTTATTGATTTATCAATTCACGGAAAACAACCAATGCAGAATAGCATGAAAAACCAGGTTATTGTTTTTAATGGAGAAATATATAATCATAAAGATTTAAGAGGCATATTAATAAAAAAAGGTTATCATTTTAATTCTTTGACAGATACCGAGGTTATTTTAAATGCTTATCTTGAATGGGGCACTGATTGTTTGACAAAATTTAATGGAATGTTTGCATTCGTAATCTATGATAAAATTAAAAAAATTTTTTTTTGTGCACGTGACCGAGCTGGTGAAAAACCTTTTTTTTATTCATACAAAAATAAAAATTTTTTTTTTTCTTCTGAATTAAAAGTTTTTTTAAAAAGCTCTTTATTTTCAAAAAAAATTAATCATCAATCTATGGAATGTTACTTGGCTTTTGGTTATGTTCCTGGAGAACTATGTATTGCAGATGATGTAAAAAAACTGTCACCAGCTCATGCAATGATATATGATACTAATAAAAATACACTAAAAGTTTGGAGGTATTGGGAATTACCAAAACCTCAAATATCCAGAAATTTAAAATCAAAAGTTGATGGCCTGGTTGATGAATTTGAGTCTTTAATGGAAAATGCTATTAAAAAACAAATGGTTGCAGATGTTCCGGTTGGAATTTTATTAAGCGGTGGCATAGACTCTAGTTTAATTGCAACTATAGCATCAAAATCTTCAAGTAAAATAAAAACATTTACAATTGGATTTGATAAATTCAAAGATTATGATGAGCGGCATCAATCTCGCAAAATATCAAATTTTTTAGGTACTGATCATTTTGAGCTAGATGCTGGAGATATTAGTCCAGATATAATAAAAAAACTTGCTTATCAATTTGATGAGCCTATTGCAGATTCTTCTATGTTGCCTACTTATTTAGTTTCAAGTTTAGTTAAGAAACATTGCACAGTTGTTTTAGGTGGAGACGGAGGTGATGAATTATTTGGTGGATATAAACATTATGATAGGCTGCTTTGGTGTAATAAATATCTTGGTTGGCTACCTAATAGATTTAAGAAAATCATTGCAAATACTGCTACAGAATATTTGCCAATAGGTTTTAGAGGTAGGAATTGGTTGCAATCGTTAAATAGTGATTTTAAGAAAGAACTGCCATTGATTGCTAGTTTCTTTGATAGAAAAATAAGAGGTGATCTAGTCAAAGATAACTCTTGGTTAATTAATGCAGAGTCTATTTGGAAAGATCGTGCCCCAAAGAATATGGATTTTTTAGACCGCTTGACTAGGATGGATTTTAAAAATTATATGGCAGAAGATATTCTAGTCAAAGTTGATAGAGCCAGTATGTTAAATTCTCTTGAAATCCGATCACCTTTTTTGGATAAAAATATAATAGAATTTGCATTTGGTCAGGTCCCACATTCACTCAAAGCAAACACTTCTGAAAGAAAAATTTTTTTAAAAATATTGAGTAAAAAAATACTACCACCTGATTTTGACCTTCAAAGAAAACAAGGATTTTCTATCCCTATAGCCTATTGGTTAAAATCTGGAGTCTGGAAAAATTATTTTAAAGATATATTATTTGATGAACAATGCATGTTTGACAAAAAAATTATTAAAAAGTTATTCCATGGTCAAGACAAAGGATTTAATAATAGTGAACGTATTTTTAGTTTAGGACTTTTTGAATTATGGAGACGAGAATATTTGATGAAATTATAAAGAAACTTTGGAATGTAGTATCTCGAAAGAAAAAATAAATTATTATAAATTAATTAAAATATAGCTACAGATTAATTAAGATTTGAATTTTTTTAATGTTTTTATGTATGTTTTTTTGTCCATAGACTCAAAGGGTACAATAGTACTATTTTCTTTTACATTCTTTCTTACAATTCCACCCATTCCTATTATAGAATATGGACCTATGGTGACACCATCTATAATTGTTGCATTTGGTCCTATATAGACATTATCATGAATTTTAGTGCTACCACTAATGTTAACTTTCGAGCAAATTATACAATTTTTACCTATAATATTGTTATGGGCTATATGGCAAAGATTATTTATTTTTGTGTTTTCACTAATAATTGTATTGGATAAAGCGCCACGATCTATACAAGTGTTTGAACCTATCTCAACATTATCTTTTATTATTACTTTTCCTATATGTGGAAATTGTAAATTTTTTTTATGATTGTAATTTATATAGCCAAAACCCTCTTGACCTATCTTTACACCAGAATTGATAATTACATTATTATAGATAACGGTATTAGGTTCGATAATTACACCTGGATAAATTGTAACATTATTGCCAATAACACAATTTTCACCTATAACAACGAAATCATTTATTATTGGTTTGTCTCCAATTTTAACATTTTTATCAATTGTTGCTTTTGAAGATATATATTCTATTCTTTTTCTTTCATAAAAGAATTCATTAATAATAAGAGATATGGCAAGCCTTGCATCTTTAGTCACTATAATGCTTTTATTTTTATTTCGCTCTAAAAAATTCTCATTTACAAGAACTATTGAGCTTTTAATGTTATCTAAATTATAATTTTTATAACTAATCCAGCATAAAGATTTATCCATTGTATCTTCTAGCCCACATACAGTGGTAATAAAATTATCTATATTATTATCTGATTTATAAAGATTATTAGTTTTTAAAAATTCTATTATTTGATCTTTATTGATATTTATATCTTTTTTAATTTGAGTATGTCGTTTCATCTTAATTTTTACTCATAGATATATTTTTCGTACCAAATATCAGAGTGAGTTAAAAGAAGAATTGTCTTACAATCATCTTTTATGTGATCTATAGGGTTTCTTCTATCATTTTCTATTAATTTACCATTTTCATAAACTTTCCATCTAATTAATTCACTATCACTTATATATCTACAGTTATTCCAAAGTTTTTTATCATAAGCTTCATAAGTTAGTCCAAATTCTTCAACATTATTATTTTTCCAAAAATTTAAGTTATTGAAATGGGTTATATCTCCATGTGAGGCAGTTCCGTATATCTTAGATTTAAAAATAGTTTCAAAAAGTTTTATTTCTTCTTTTAAGATTTTTTTACTATCGATATTACAATATCCCTTTAGATCTTCAAGCTCTGTGTGAATTCCAATTTCACATCCAATAGAGACCATGTCTTGTATAATTTTAATATTTCCAATTGAAAGAAGATTGTATGTGGGTGCATGAAGTCGCGTGTAAATGCTACCTTTTATATTGAGCTCTTGAAATATCTTATAAATTATTTTTAATCTATTTATTTCTTTATCCACATCTATTCTATTTATTAGTATTTTATCATTTTTGTTAAATTCGTTATTAAAAAATTCTTTGAGAGTTATTATTTTATAATTATTATCTAAAGCTGTTTGGAAAATTTTTTTATAATAATTAAAAGTAAAATCATTCATTATTGAAGTCTATTTGCAAATGTATTTCTAATTTTATTAATCTTTTATTATCCTAAATTGAATAAAATTCATATTTTTTTATTTCTTGTAAATAATATTATTATAGATAATATTTTATAGAATTTATAAATGAAGGCTATTAACAATAAAAAAAAAATTTCAACTATTTCAAAACCATCTATGAAAATAGATGGTTTTGAAATTAAAACTATATATTCAGACTTTGAACTTAAAAATGTTAATGTCGATTTTTATAATCGACTTATGCTACAAGCTTATAAGATAGGATTAGTTAAAGAATCATCATTTTATGATTACGGTAGTGAGGTTGATATAAAAAAACTGGATAAACTTGTATTATCTTTACATAAAAAAAATAAAAGCTCTATTGATTTTGCCGTACAAGAGTTGAGAGAATGCCCAAGCTTCTATGCGCTAGTAAATAAAAAATTTTTATCTGTCAGTTCAAAATTACTTAAGTGTCCCGCTTCTCTTTTGAAAGTTCATTTTGATGGAATACTAGTCAATATCCCTTCAAATAAGCAAAGACTATATCGTTTTCATTCTGAAGCTCATTATTACCCATACCGAAAAAATTTTATAAATTTATGGATGCCAATTATTCATGACAAAACACCAAATAATGGTCCAATGATTGTGAAACATAAAGGTCATGTTAGGCATTACGATTTTAATGAATATAGTGGTTTCGACAAAGTTGAAGGAAATGAAAATACTGAGGAAAATTTTTTCTATCAACTTGAACTGCCAGATAATCAAGTTTCAGATTTGGAAACCCTTATAGCAGATTTGCCAGTTGGAGACGGACTGTTTTTAAATTCAAATCTTCCTCATTCTTCTACAATAAATAAGTCAAATCTTCCATCTTATGCCCTTATTGCGAGAGTGTATGATTATCGAAAAGATTTAACCCTTAGTGACAAAACAGGAGTGAAGTTATATAATGGAGCAAAAGGTGGATATCCTGGGCTTAAACCTATAATTTAGACTTACTCAACTCATACAAAATAAACCACAATAAAAATAATTAAAATTTAAAAATAATAATTTATTTCATAAAAAACTATTTATTTTTTTAAGGACAAAGAACTCATTGTTATTGAGTACTCAAAAATTTATTGTATCTTAATTATAAAGCCGATAAAAAATTTATAAAATGATTAAAAAAATACCTACTATTGATAAAAAGATAAAAATAGCAGTTGTTGGTTGTGGTAGGATTTCAAATTGTCATTTTGAATCAATAAAATTTCATTCAAGTAATTTAAAATTAGTTGCTGTCTGTGATTCAGATAAGAAAATTTTACTATCATATTCAAAAAAATATAATGTTACTGGCTTTAATGATTTTGATAAGATGTTGAACACACTTGATTTAGATATAGTAGCATTATGTACTCCAAGTGGACTTCATCCTGATCAATGCATTTCAGCTGCAAAAAAGAAAGTTCATGTAATTACAGAAAAACCTATGTCCACAAATTGGCAAAAAGGTTTAGAAATGGTAAAAAAATGTAGTTTATCTGGAGTCAATCTTTTTGTAGTAAAGCAAAATAGATTTAATAGTACATTGCAGTTATTAAAAAGAGCTATAAATGAAAATCGATTTGGAAAAATTCACTTAGTTCAAGTTAATGTATTTTGGACTCGGCCGCAGTCATATTATGATCAGGGAAGTGGATGGAGAGGCACTAAAAATCTTGATGGAGGAGCATACATGAATCAAGCAAGTCATTATGTTGATTTATTAGATTGGTTAATTGGACCAGTTGAAAAAATTCAATCAATGATGAGTACTTACCGTGATATAGAGGTTGAAGATACTGGAGTATTAAATATTAAATGGTTAGATGGTACTCTTGGTTCAATGAGTGTGACTATGCTTACATATCCCGAAAACTTAGAAGGAAGTATTACTATTATTGGTGAAAATGGTACTGTTAAGTTAGGAGGAGTTGCGGTAAATCAAATTCAATTATGGAATTTTTCTAAAACTATGGATTATGACTCAGAAGTAAAAAAAGCCAATTATGAAACAAAGTCTGTTTATGGGTTTGGGCACAAGCTATATTATAAAAATGTTATTGATGTGATGAGAGGATTAGACAAACCAGCAACAGATGGTAATGAAGGTTTGAAATCATTAGAGTTATTAGTTGCATCATATATTGCAGCCAAAAATTCAAAAACAGTTTATTTACCTTTAAAACCTGATGAGAAGTTTTAAATGAAAAATTATAAAGCTCATCCTAGTGCCATAATTGATCAAGGAGCAAGCATAGGAGAAAAAACTAATATTTGGCATTTCTCTCATATTAGTTCAGAAGCTAAAATAGGAAAATCAGTTTCAATTGGTCAAAATGTTTTTGTTGGTAACAAAGTAATTATTGGTGATAATTGTAAAATACAAAATAATGTTAGTGTTTATGAAAATGTCACTTTAGAAGAAGGTGTTTTTTGTGGACCAAGCATGGTTTTTACTAATGTCTACAACCCTAGATCATTTATAGATAGAAAAAATGAGTTTAAAAGTACTTTAATTAAAAAAGGAACGACGCTAGGAGCTAATTGTACAATTATTTGTGGAATTATAGTTGGTGAATATGCTTTTATAGGGGGAGGGGCTGTGGTTAATAGCAATGTTAAGCCATTTGCTTTAATGGTTGGAGTGCCAGCTAAACAAATTGGATGGATGAGTGAGTATGGTGAAAAATTAAATTTACCATTGTCAGGCAATGCAGAAACCATCTGTAAACATAGTGGTAAAAAGTATCAATTAAAAGATTCTGAAGTTTTGGTGAAAAGTTAATTATGAATATTGATTTTGCTAATTTACAATTGCAATACCAAAAATATAAAATTGATATTGATAAAAAAATTCAATCAATTCTTAATAAATCAAACTACATATTAGGTGAAGAGATTCAAGAACTTGAGCAAAATTTAGAAAAATTTACAGGTACAAAATTTACAATTTGCTGCTCCTCTGGAACAGACGCTCTTTTATTGGCAATGATGGCAATTAATATTCAATCCGGTGATGAAATTATTACTACACCTTTTACCTGGATATCTACTTCAGAGACCATTGCATTACTTAAAGCAAAACCTGTGTTTGTTGATATAGAACCTGATACATTTAATATTGATGCCAACTTGATTGAAAATGTGATTACAAAAAATACCAAAGCCATCATGCCAGTCAGTCTTTTCGGCCAACCTGCGGATATGGATCATATTCAATCTATAGCGGACAAACATAATTTGAAAGTTATTATTGATGGTGCTCAAAGTTTTGGATCTACTTATAAAAATAATATGGATAGTAACCTTGGCGACATATCAATTACTAGCTTTTTCCCCTCTAAACCTCTAGGCTGTTATGGTGATGGTGGTGCTGTTTTTACAAACAATGATGATTATGCGAAAAAGATAAAAATTTTAAGAGCACACGGTCAGAACGAACGCAATTATCACAAGTATGTTGGTATGTGTGGACGTATGGATACTATTCAAGCTGCAATTTTATTAGCTAAACATTTATATTTTATAGATGAACTGAAAGATCGTAATAATGTTGCAGATTATTACACAAGTGCTTTATCTAAAATTTTACAAACACCAGTTATAAAAAAAAATAGATCGAGCGTTTGGGCGCAATATACAATTAGAGTGAATAATAGAGACCATCTTCAAAATGAATTAAAAAAAAAGGTATTCCAACATCAGTTTTTTATCCTTTATCTCTACATCTGCAAGAATGTTTTCAATATCTTAATTATTCACAAGGTGATTTTCCAATTTCTGAAAAAGCCTCCAAAGAAGTAATAAGTTTACCTATGAATGCATTTTTAACAAATGATCAAATTGATTATGTTGTTTCAAATATTAAAGAATTTATTTAATTAAATTAATTATTAATATAAAAATTTTTTTATGATAGTCTCTATTTAAGATATAATTATAATTACAAGTTCTAATAAATAATACAAATGTCAAACAAGTTAGAAAATTCAAAAGTTTTAATAATAGGTGCTGCAGGTTTTATTGGAGGCTTCTTGGTTAAGGAAATATTAAAAGAGCCAGTAAAAGAAGTAATTCTTTATGATAATTTTACTCGAGGAAAAATAGATAATATTGAGGAAAGTTTAAAAGATCCAAGATGTAATATTTTTCCTTATGGTGGGGACATAAGGGAAATTGATGTTTTAAACAAAGCTATGAAGGGAGTAGATTATGTATTTCATCTAGCTGCTATGTGGCTTTTGCATTGTAAAGATTTTCCAAGAACAGCATTTGATGTAAATATTGCCGGAACTTTTAATGTGTTAGAAGCCTGCGTTAAACACAAAGTGAAAAAATTAATCTATAGTTCATCTGCATCTGTTTATGGAGATGCAGTAAATGTACCAATGAAAGAAGATCATCCATTTAATAATAAAAATTTTTATGGTGCAACTAAAATTGCAGGTGAAGCAATGTGCACAGCTTACAATGATAGATATGGATTAGAAATAATAGGCTTAAGATATATGAATGTCTATGGACCAGGCCAAGACCAGCATGCTGCTTACAGTGGTGTTGTTCCTATTGTTTTAAACAAAATAGATAGAAATGAAGCGCCAAAAGTAAATGGTGATGGCAGTCAAGCTTATGATTTTATTTATGTTGAAGATGTTGCAAGATCAAACATAGATGCAGTAAAATCTGATGTCAAACTAGGAAATTATAATGTTGGTACTGAGGTACAAACAACTATTAAAGAACTTTGTAATACCATGCTAAAATTAAAAAATTCAGACCTAAAAATCAACTATATACCTTACAGTGCTGATGATGCTAGGCAGTTGGTTCAAAATAGAATTGGATCAAGACAAGAAGCAGAAAAGCAAATAGGTTTTAAATATAGATACTCTTTAGAAGATGGTTTAAAGGAATTAATTAACTGGAGAAAACAAAAAGATATTCAAGGTTAATTAAAATGAAAATACCAATTGCAAGAACAAATTTAAACAAAAAAGAAATTAATAGCGTGCTTGAACCCTTAGAATCAGGGTGGTTAGTACAGGGTCCCAAGGTCCAGGAATTTGAAAAAAAATGGTCAGATTTTACAGGTGCTAAACACAGTATAGCAGTAACCTCTTGCACAACGGCTCTACACCTGTCGCTAGTTGCATTAGAAATTGGACTAGATGATGAAGTTATTGTTCCTGCATTCACATGGATTTCAACTGCTAACGTTGTAGAACATGTAAGTGCTAAGGTTATATTTTGTGATATTGATGTAGAAAATTTTAATATTGATGTTAATAAAATTGAGTCAAAAATAACCAATAAAACTAAAGCAATTATCCCAGTTCATTTGTTTGGTCTAGCCGTAAATATGGCATCAATAAATTTAATTGCAAAAAAATATGATCTTAAAATTATTGAAGATGCAGCATGTGGTTTTGGTAGTCGTTATAAAAAAAATCATGTCGGTACCTTTGGAGATACAGGCTGTTTTAGTTTTCATCCTCGTAAAGCCATTACTACCGGAGAGGGTGGAATGATAACCACTAATAACAAAAAACTTGCTGAGAAATTAAGATGCTTAAGAGATCATGGTGCTGCTATGAGTGATTTACAGCGTCATATGGGGGTAAAGCCATACTTATTAGCTGATCATCCTGAAGCAGGATTTAATCAACGGATGACAGACATACAAGCTGCCATAGGATCGGCGCAAATGGACAGAGCAAATGATATTGTTAGTGAAAGACAAAGACTAGCAAGTCGATATAGTCAAAGTTTTAAAAATTTAAAATGGTTACAAACACCTTTGGAATATTCTAATTTTGAACATGGTTATCAGAGTTATCCATGTTTATTTCTTCCCGAAAGAACAAAGAAAGCTATTAAAAATCAAGATATTCAAGAAATAAAACTAATTAATAAAATTCGTAATGACTTAATGGACGAATTGCAGAATGAAGGAATAAGCACAAGGCCTGCAACTCATGCAGTGCATATGTTAAGTTTCTACAAAAATAAATATAATTTTTTACCTGAAAATTTCCTTAATGCTTTTGCAGCCAATGATTGTAGTATTTCTTTGCCTTTATTTCATGGAATTACAGAAGAAGAACAAGAATTTGTTATTTCAAAAGTCAAAAAAAAAAAATTCTAATGTGTGGAATTACAGGGTTTATTAATTTAAGTGGAGAGCCCATTTCGCAATTATCTTTAAAAAAAATGACTGATGCAATTATTCATCGAGGGCCAGATGGAGAAGGTCATTGGATTCATAAAAATGTAGGTATAGGACATCGTCGCTTATCAATCATTGATTTAAGCTTAGCGGGTCACCAACCAATGATTAGCTTAGATAATCGATATGTACTCAGCTATAATGGAGAAATTTACAATTTTAAAGAAATTAGAACGGAATTAAAGACATTTGGCTATATATTCAAGAGTAAGTCAGATAGTGAAGTGGTATTAAATGCATTGGCTCATTGGGGCAAAGACGCTTTTCTAAAATTTAATGGTATGTTTGCCTTAGCGCTATGGGATAAAAAAGAAAATGTTCTTACGTTAGCAAGAGATCGATATGGTATAAAACCATTATATTATTCATTTCAAAAAAATATTTTTGCTTTTGGATCTGAGCAAAAAGCAATTTTAGCTAATCCAAATTTTAATAGCAGTTTAAATAAACGTGCACTTTTAGAATATCTAACTTTTCAAAATATTTTTACAGATCAAACACTTAGTAAAGACATTTATTTACTTCCCCCAGGACATCATGCTGTTTTAGATTTAAAATATAAACAAGATTTTAAGTTAAAAATCACTCAGTATTGGGATTATCATTTCAGCGAACCCACTACTCGAACTTCAAAAAAAGAATATGCAGAAGAATTAAATCGATTATTTAAACAAGCAGTAAATCGTCAAATGGTTAGTGATGTTGAGATTGGCTCTTATCTGAGTGGCGGAATAGATTCAGGCTCAATCGCTTCAATTGCAGCAAAACAAAATTCTAACTTAAAAACTTTTACATGTGGATTTGATTTAAGTTCAGCTTCTGGAATTGAACTTGGTTTTGATGAGAGAGAAAAATCAGAGTCAATGTCAGCTCAATTTAAAACAGAACATTATGAAGTTGTTTTAAAGTCTGGAGATATGGAGCGATGTTTTAATGATTTAAGTTATCATATAGAAGAACCTAGGGTTGGTCAAAGTTACCCAAACTTTTATGTGGCTAAATTAGCTAGTAAATTTGTAAAGGTTGTATTATCAGGAAGTGGTGGAGATGAACTTTTTGGAGGTTATCCATGGCGTTACTATCGTGCTGCTAAGGTTCAGAATTTTGAACAATATATTGATCAATATTATCTTTATTGGCAAAGATTGGTTGACAACAAACATTTAAAGAAAATGTTTGCTCCAATTTGGAATGACGTAAGCGAAGTTTGGACACGTGATATTTTTAAAAATGTTTTTTCTAACCATAAAAATAAATTAAAATGTCCAGAAGATTACATCAATCACTCTCTTTATTTTGAGGCTAAAACTTTTTTACATGGTTTGTTTATAGTAGAAGATAAGCTATCTATGGCTCATAGCTTAGAAAGTAGAGTTCCATTTATGGATAATGATTTAGTTGATTTTGCAATGCAATGTCCAGTTAATTTGAAATTAAACAACCTTAGTAATGTTATAAAAATTGATGAAAACAGTTTAGGAGACAAACAGAGTCAATTTTTTGAAAAAACAAATGATGGAAAGCAAATTTTGAGAGATGCGATGACAAAAAATATTCCTAATGAAATCATAAGAGCAAAAAAACAAGGTTTCTCCTCTCCAGATGCAAGCTGGTTTAAAGGAGAAAGTATTGAATTTGTAAAAAAAAAAATTTTAAATAAGGGCTCAAGGATAAATAGTTTGCTAGATCAAGACACTTTAAAATTTTTATTAAATCAGCATTTTGAAGGTAGCGAAAATAGAAGATTGTTAATTTGGTCGTTAATTAGTTTAGAATATCATTTATCTAATTTTTAAATTTTTAAAATATTTTTTTACTTTAAATTATTGATAATTTTTATTTAAAATATATTATAATTTTATGACAGTTTTTAATCATTTAGATAAAAAAATATTTAAAAAATCAAAAAATTACTTTGAAAAAAATGGATTTGTAAATTTTAGAAATATTTTAGCATCAGAAGAAATTGATAGTATTGATCATATTATTAGAAAACTTGTAAAAAATAAAAAATTAAGAATTAATAAAGAAGATATTGCTAATAATAATGACATTATCTACCTTCATTCAAAAATTGAAAATCTTGCAAAAAATAAAAAAATATTAAAAATAATTAAATATTTTATTGAAAGTGATTTTGAACTTCAACATTCGAAATTTAATCCAAAGCCCACACAAAAAATTTCAAAAAAAAGTGAGGTAATGTGGCATCAAGATTACCCTTTTTACCCACATACAAATTTTGACTTAATTTCATGTATTATACATTTAGATGATGAAGATACTAGCAATGGTGCTTTAGAATTTATTTTAGGTTCACATTTACATGGCCCAAAAAGTCACTGTAATTTAAAAGGAAGATTTGTAAATAAATGTACTGACAAAAAATTCTTAAAAAAACAAAAAATTTTTAAGCCAATTTTTAAAAAAGGTGATATTTCATTTCATCATTGTTTGACTCTTCATAGGTCTGGGACTAACACAAGTTTAAATGAAAGAAGATTGATGGTATTTCAGTATAAAGCAATTGATGCCGTACAATTAGCAGGTGTAATATGGAAATGTCATGGTCATCAAGTATTTCCAAAAAAATCACTTCAAGTTGAAAAAAGATATGCCCGATTTTTAGATGGAACTAAAATAGAACTAAGAGGAAGGAATAGTCGTTTAATTGATGTAGGGGGAAAATTTAAACCTGATGAATAAAATTTCATCTAATCAAAAACAAACAGAAGATACATTTAGTTATAAATGGAAAAAACGTAGTACCTACGAGTCTCCAGCCATGTTAAAGAAAATAAAAAAATGGTATTTAAAAAAATACTTTGACGGTAATATCAACAATCTTGAAACTATTTTACAAACTGATAATAAAAATGGAAGAAAATTTATTTTAGACGCAGGTTGTGGAAGTGGAATGTCAGGGTTGTTGATATTTAAAGATTATCTGAAGGACCATAATTATTTAGGAATAGATATTTCAGACTCCATAACAACAGCTAAAAAGCGGTTTGATGAAAATGATGTCGTTGGAGAATTTGTTAAATGCGATTTAAATGCAATACCTGAAAAATATGGAAATTTTGATATCATTTTTTCAGAGGGCGTAATGCATCATACCGACAGTGTCGAAAATTCTATAAAATACTTATCAAGTAGAATTAAGAAAAATGGTAAATTTATTTTTTATGTTTATTCAAAAAAAGCTCCGATTAGAGAGTTTTCAGATGATTTTATTCGTCATTCAATCAAAAATCTTTCTAACGAAGAAGCTTGGAATAATCTCTATTCAATTACAAAATTAGGAAACAAATTAGGAGAACTAAATATAGATATTGAGATTGATGAGGATATACCTATTCTGGGAATTAAGAAAGGTAAACATAACCTTCAAAGACTTTTTTATTACAAGTTTTTAAAATCGTTTTATAGTCATGAACTTTCTTTGGATGAAATGAATCATATTAATTTTGATTGGTTTAGGCCTCTTAACTGTTTTAGGCATACATCAAGTGAAATAAAAGAGTTTTGTCTAAAATCAAGCTTAAAAATTGATCGTGTATACGAGGACGAGTCTGGAATATCTATTATAGCAACTAGAAAATAAGTTATGTAAAGTTAAAATTAAAGTGAGGTTGTGATTGAATTTTATTTTTATAGGATCTGGTAAATTTGGATTAAAATGTCTTAGAACATGTCTTAAAATACCTAATCTGTCCTTAAAAACAATTTTAACTATTCCCGAAAGTTTTAATATTTCATATAATTCAAAACCTATAAAAAATATACTTCATGTTGATTTTAAAAAAATAGCTAACGATTTATCCATACCATTAAAAGTTTTAAAGAATTCAATGAATGACCCAGGATTACTTGAAGAAGTTATTTCATTAAAACCAAAATTTTTGATTGTAGCTGGTTGGTATCACATGATACCTAAAAAATGGTTAGATAAAATACCAGCTTATGCATTACACGCATCACTTTTACCCGACTACACAGGTGGTGCACCTTTAGTTTGGGCAATAATTAATGGTGAAACTAAAACTGGTGTTACTTTATTTAAGATGGATAATAATATAGATTCAGGACCAATCATTGATCAGGAAGAATGTAATATTACTAATGACGATACTATTAAGACACTATATACTCGAATAGAGATTAGTGCTGTTAATCTTTTAAAAAACTCATTGTCTAAAATAATTAGAAAAAAAATAAATTTTAAGATCCAAGACAATTCAAAAAGAAGAATTTTTCCACAACGTAAACCAGAAGATGGATTAATTGATTGGAAATGGAGATCTATTGAAATCGATAGATTTATTCGAGCTCAGACCAAACCTTATCCTGGAGCCTATACAATTTTGAATAATAGTAAGTTGCATATATGGAAAGCCGAGATTATTAACAAAAAGCATAAACTATATCAGCCTGGAAAAATTAGTTTTAAAAATTCAGATTATTGCACAATAGAATGTAGTAATAGTTACATAAAATTATTAAAAATAAGTTATATGAATCACGATTATAGTCAAAAAAATATCAAAAATATTTTTAAAAATATTAAACAAGACAAGATAAAGTAAAAGTTTTTAATTATTATGTTATATAATTCCGATATTAGCGAAGTAAATCTTAAGATTTGTTCTCGATGTATTTATGATGAAAATGTAAATGGTATTATTTTTGATAATTTAGGTATTTGTAATTATTGTAAGCAAATAGATAATTTAAAAATACAATATGGTACTGGTTTAAAAAAAGGTGAGGAGTCATTTGAAAAAATTGTTAATCAAATCAAAAGAGATGGTCGTGGTAAAACTTATGACTGCATACTTGGTGTTAGTGGAGGAACAGATTCTTCGTATTTAGCATATTTAATTAAAAAAAAATGGGGCTTAAGACCATTAGCAGTACATTATGATAACACTTGGAATTCAGCAATCTCAACAACAAATATAAAAAAAATCTTAGACTCTTTAAAAATAGACCTTCATACACATGTATTAGATAACAAAGAGTCAGACGATATATTCAGATCATTTTTTTTTGCTGGGGTAGCTGAAATTGAGGCACCTACAGATTTGGGATATGCTTACTTATTAAGAAAAGTAGCAGCAAAATATTCAATAAAATATATTATGGAGGGCCATTCTTTTGAACAAGAGGGCATTACTCCTTTGGGAAGAAATTATTTTGATGGAAAATATATTAAGTCTATTCATCAATTGTATGGCAAGTGTAAAATGAAAACTTTTCCATTAATGACATTTACTCGTTTTTTATACTCAATTTTTTTTAATCAAGTAAAGTTTGTACGTCCATTATGGTATCTAAAATATTCTAAAACTGAAGCTATTAAATTTTTAAAGGAAAATTTCAATTGGAATTATTATGGAGGCCATCATCTTGAAAATAGAATGACTGCTTTTTGTCATAGTATTTACTTGCCACAAAAATTTAAAGCAGATATGCGAAATAATACTCTTTCAGCTCAAGTACGTAATAGATTAATTTCTCGCGAAAACGCTTGGAAAATTTATAATACACCTCCACAGGTAGAGCGTGAACTTGTAAATTATTTTAAAAAACGTTTAGAATTAACTGATGAGCAGTATAAAAAAGTTATGTTATCAAAACCAAAAAATTGGTCTGATTATCCTACTTATAAAAAACGTTTTGAATTAATGCGTCCTTTATTTTTTATTTTAGCTAAAGCAGAATTGGTGCCTATGAGCTTTTATTTAAAATACTGCTTTCCAACAAAAATGAATTAA
>MDTC01035086.1_pt1 | contig 18505 bp, 17 predicted proteins | sample 811181 | NCBI WGS metagenome assembly MDTC01 (sample SAMN05326644, study PRJNA326480) | marine metagenome | isolation source: seawater | place: Pacific Ocean: North | collected 2011
CTGCCAAGGCGAAAGCCGAAGAAGAGGCACGAGAGGCACGACTTCAGGCTGAAGCAGAGGCTGCTGCTGCTGCTGCCAAGGCAAAAGCCGACGATGAAGCACGCTTAAAGGCAGAGTCAGAGGCTGCCGCTGCCAAGGCGAAAGCCGAAGAAGAGGCACGAGAGGCACGACTTCAGGCTGAAGCAGAGGCTGCTGCTGCTCCTGCTGCTGCTCCTGCTGCTGCTGCTGCTCCTCCTGCTCCTGCTGCTGCTATTCTTGCTCCTCCTGCTGCTCCTCCTGCTGCTGCTCCTCCTGCTGCTGCTGCTGCTGCTGCTCCTCCTGCTCTTGCTTCTTCTGCTTCTCCTCATTATACTTCTACAAAAATAAATTTATATGATGTAAAAGCATCAGAAGAGGAGAGGGAGGTGTATAAAAGGTATATTAAGGATATTAAGGATATTAAGGATATTAAAGATATTAAGCAGCAGTTTCAATTACGCAAACCCGGTGTCTTAAATAATACAAAATCTATTAAAGATTATATACTTATAGAAACAGCACGTTTTTTTTTACAAGATAATATAAATACAATTGAGAGTATAAAAAGTGATCCTAATCTGCAATTACAAAAAGCTGTTGCGTTAGACATAGTATTATATATTTTAAAAAGTACTGTTAAAGATAATATTAGACAACAAGTTGAAACGATGAGAGCAAATCGTAAAGATGTTAGTAATATCGATAATTTCATTAGTACCACCGATAGATATATGAATTATAGTGAAAGTAGTATAGACTATATACTAAAGGTTTATGAAATAAAATTCGACTATTCAGATTACATAACTCTAGAAACCGCGAGATTTTTTTACGATATGATATCATCTGATATGCCCCTTAAGGGTGATAATGTTAACTCTTCTGTAAGCGCCAAGCACCCTAAAGAAAGTAGATATGTAAAACTCCTACAAAATACATTGATCTATGATGATACACTCAAGTCTTTTAAAGTCGCGGCTGGTCATATGTGGGATAATATTAAAAAAAAAATTCTTTTCAATGAAGGTAGAGGTAGAACGCCCGGTCCTGATCTTAGAATTATTAATACATTAAAGGTTATAATATTAAGTATAAAAACCCATATTAGAGGCATGGCTATTTATTTCCTTGGAAGGTTAAACAAAGAAACGAGACTTGGTATGGCTCGTGGTCTGCCTGATTCATTTTTGCTTCATGCTTTTAAAGAAAATGAATTTGAACTAGACGATTTTAAAGACTTCTTCGCAAGATTGCTAACTTTTAACGATGAAACAATAAAAACATTTTCAAAATCAATAGAAAGCAAGCCAAAACTAATTAAAGATATACAAGGTATAATTATTAAAAATGCAAAGATACCACCACGCGGTGGCTCTTCCTCAAAATTAGTACATTCATTAAAAAAAGGTAAAACTAATAAAGGAAATAAAACTAAAAGAAATAAAACTAAAAGAAATAAAACTACTACAACTTGATTAAACATTTTCTAACTTTTTTTTTTTGTTGTTTACTTTCTGGGTCATATTCTACCTGATAATCTATGTTATTATATTCATTACTATTACAACTAATTATTTTATAATTTTCTTTTTTATAATATGATTTTCTTTTTTTCCATTGATTTATAAAAACATCATGTTGGTCTATAATATCAATTACTAATGGGGTATGATCTTTTGTGCGCAAAATTCTACCTACCGCTTGTGTAATATCTGTTTTAGGGGTAGCCATAACAAGAGTGGTTAATGTTTTAATGTCTAATGCCTCTGATGCCATCGCATAAGTGCCTATAATAACTTTTTTACTTTCACTTTCTTTGAGTTTTGTTTCTTTCATGCCTCCTATATAATATCCAACCGAAGCAATATTTCTACTTTCTATAGCATCGTGTAAATATGTTAACAAATTCTTATTGTGGGCAAGTATCATAATTTGTTGTTTAATATTTTCATTATAAATATCAGTAACCACTTTTATAATAAATTCGCTTCTAGGATTAAATGTACATAATTTAGAAATCATCGTGCTATATACAGGATTACCTCTATAATCATATTTAACCTCATTAAATTCGTCATCATTTGATTTATAGGTTATTGCTTTAACAAGAACGTTGTCATTACCTTCTCTTTTTTCTTTATATAAAATCTCTCCAAGAAACATTTTAAAGACCTTTGTCAATCCATCTTTTCTATTCATAGTAGCCGACAATCCAACAACATATTTAGTGACTATTTTAAATAATGAACGCACAAATACTTCAGCTGCTATATGATGTACTTCATCTACAATAGTTAGTCCAAAACTTCCAAATAAATCTTCCGGATATTCTTTCATAGATAATGATTGCAGCATACCAATTACGATGTCCTTTCCTTGTATGTCTATTATTTTCCCCTGTATTCTACCTATTTTAGCATTTGGTATAAATTGTTGAATTCTTTCTATCCACTGATTTAATAAAAATCCTTTATGCACAATTACTAATGTTTTTAATCCTATATCAGCAGCTATTTTTAAAGCACATACAGTCTTACCCCGACCACATGGAACCTCTAATAATCCTCCACCATTCTCCAAACCTTTATGATATGTAGATACAATATTATTTTGATAGGGTCTAAGCTCTCCAGAAAATTTCATATTTGATTTTTCTGGTTCTTCTAATCGTATTTCATGTGGATTACCATAATTGTTTTTTCCGTAGAATCTCGGTACATACATTTTTTTAATGGATTCTCTATAAACCGGAAATTTTTCAGGATTGGCAGGTGATTTAGGGATATAAGGGGCAATCATTAAATCATTTCTAATATCTTCTAATTCCTTTATTGTTAATTTATCTTTAAAAATACAATATCCTCTTTTACCTAAATACGTTTTAATTGTATCGCTCATATTATGTAGATGAATACATACACTTAAATTATTTCAATTTATTATTATAAAAAAATATGTATATAATTTATAATATATGATAAATTTTAAAGATTTATTAAAAAAGCAAAATCAAAATCAACTAATACTAACTGCTTTATTAGTAATATATATATTATTTGATGTACCCACACCTGATTTTATGGCACCATATATAAATCATTTAATTGGTCAAGTAGTTATAGTATTAATTGCAATTGTGCTTTTAGTTTATTTTAATCCAGTTTTAGGAGTAGTAGGACTATTTGCCGCATTTCAGCTTATACGTAAAAATAAATCGGTACTTTCTTATGTAAGCGAAACATCCGCCCCTTCTACTGAAAGCGAAAAACAAAAAGAAATGAAAAAAATGAATGTGAATAATAATGAAGAATCTTTAGAAGTAGATACTGTTGCAAAAATGACACCTCTAGTAAGTAATATGAATTTTTCTAATCCATCATATAAACCCGTATTAGAAGATAAAGTAAAAGGCTCTAATTTATAAATATTAATTTTTAATTTATAGTAATTAATATTTTATATTTTTCTAGATTTTATAACCTTTCTAGGCTTTTTGTTTCTTGTGCGTTTCGTTTGTTGTCGTTTTCTCCCTATAGCTCCACCTACCTGTTGTGCATCAGCACCGTTAGTATTACTAATAAGTTTTTCAATTACACCATATCTGTCTTTATATGCTTTAATTGTTTTAGTAAAAGCATTTTTTAAATTATGTATTTTTTTAGTAGTACATTTATGAGATGCTATTTTTGTTTTAAGCACGCTTGGAGTTCTAGGATCTAATTTAATAGCAACTAAATCTTTTAAGGTAATTTCATAATTATCCATATTTTTTCTAGCATCAGGTACGCGAAAATACTTTTCATATACTCTTTCGTCTATATTAGGTTGATTTTTAAATTTTTCAAAAAACTCTCTTATATTATCTTTATCATCATCTGTGTTAGAACCTCTACTAGAAAATTTAACTAAATTCTCAAATGGGGGAAATGCGTACATATTATAGTCTTTTTTTTCTTCTTTTTCATAATTAAATTTTTTCCCTTCTTTACTGTGATCTATTTGACGCAACTTTGTATATTTTTCTGGTGTTCTCGCATCTCTTAATTTTATTTCTCCATCTAATAAAAATATTTTATTAAAAGCGTTTTTAAAATCATCACTAAATTGCGTAATTTGTTTATTAAATCCTTGTTTGGAAATTAAATTTAAAAAATCGATATCATTACCTTGAAATTCTCTTAATTTTACTACATTACCAGCTAATTTATCTTTAAACTCGCTGTATAAGCCACTCATTTCAGTATTTTCCGAAGGCTCTACTTTTAATTTGTATGCAAATGTTTTTCTATTTATAAATACCATTTCGTTTAATCTTCTTTCTCTGTTTAAGGTACTAGTATATCTATTCCAATCGTAATTAGATAAATATTCATGGAAATTATGATTTTGAAGAAGCGACTTTAATAGAGTAACCTTTTGATTATTCTTTGAATTATTCATATCACTAGACCAGAGAGATACTATTTGTGGAACCCACTGATCATATATATCAAGTCTATCATTGTTATTTCTTTGAAATCTTCTTGTTGATTCAAATAAACCTTTTTTTAACATTTGAAGGTTAATTATTATTTCATTATCATCCGACTCTATACGAGGAGATATATATTTCGCTTTAACCTTATAAAATGTTGCGTCCCACATCCTTTTATTTTTATCGTACTCTTCGAGCTGTATTTCGGTTTTACCGCGCATCATCTCATTCCAACTGGCAACACTAGGCCCACCATCATCCCGATTGATTCCATTAAGTATTGAGGCTTTTTTTAGCGCTTTTGTGACTTCCTGGTCATTCGGGTCGTCATATATAACCGAATATCTATTATTCTGATGATCATGATCTATAATAGCAGGCTGAGGATTATCCATAAGATCCTGAACCTCTGCGTCAACTTCTGTACTACTACTACTAGGAATAGATGAATTATTAGTCTTTCCAGAGGAGGACACACTCCGTGTTTCAGAGGGGTAGCTAATCAAGGTTGACATACTATCCGGGGTGCCTAAGACGGACCTACCTGGTCGTAAGGGGGAGATTCCAAATCCTTGATCCTTCCTCTGCGGCGTACTGGGTGGCGTAGTATCCCTAGTACTACTATCACTACGGGTAAGTGGTTCTAGTGCCTTTTGCTCTCCATCGCTGGTGCCCTCTTCCTCTTGATCGTCGGTGGCTAGAGTAGAATTAAAATAGGTTTGAGCCATTTCTCGGTTCCAGTTGACATATACTTTATCATCTTTTTTCCACTTTCTATTTTTTTTAGAAATTTTTTTGAGTTTTTCTTGTAGTTGTATCTCATGTTCTCTTAGTAATGATTCTATTTGACCTAAATCACTTGAAACGTCATTTGTAATAATTTCATTATTCATTGTAAGCACTCTTTCCATATCCTGTTGAAATGTATCACCATCATTATCATCTAAATTAGATGAGGCATTTGAATCGTCTCCTTCAACTTTTTTTTCTTCAAATAAATTGTTGAATATTCTTTTATGGTCGATAAAATACTTATCAACCTGATTATTGTTATTTAAATTATAAGATAAATAAACTTTTTCAGAATTAGGTTCTAAATAAACAAAAATCATTCCTTTTCTTCTATTTAACAATTCTTTTTCCTTGCTGGCCGATATATCTTCATCTAAATTATATCTTTCTCTCAAGTCTTTTAAATATTCAAATTCTGTTAGCTGTTGATAAGGTTCAAAAATAAAATTCCAATCATTAACAATAGTGTAATACTCTCTATCACTTATTAATGCCCTTTGTCGTGTATCGTTTGGCAATTTAAGTATAGAAAGCTCTTTAAATATTGCTTTAATATACATTTTAACATTCAATAATACAATTTCTATTCTTTCGTCTAAAGAAGGGTAAGTTAATTCTGGAAATTTTTTTCTAAGCGCTTTTTCTTTTTTAACAAAAATTTTATAAAAATCTTCATAGTTCACCAAAGTTTTAAGAAATTCATCACGATCCCTTGGAAAATCGCTTCTTCTCATAGGTACCGTATCTGATATTAATACTTTTAACTTTGTGGTGGTACGTTGTTCGTCTGTTATATTATCACTACTTTGAGTTACATCATAAATAACCGGACCATTTGCTTTTTTAGAGCCAGGTAAATCTACATATGGATAATTAACAATAGAAAAAAAATATTTTATTGTAATAACACGAGCCATGAACTTATAATAATTTTATATTATAAATTTATTATAATTAATTAACCTATTTTATCATTTAATATATCTTGTTGTTTTTTTGCTTTATTAAGAACATTAATAGCAGTTTCAATTTCTTTATCTGTTATAATTCCATCATCGTTTCTATCTACAGCACTTTTTAATTTGCTTATTTGTTTAGGTAAAATATAAAATGAACTATTTTCATTTAATAAGTTATCTGCTAAAACAACAAATATTGCGGTAATACCTAGTGCAGTTAAAATCTCCCTTGTTCCCAACCAAGCAATTGAAAAAATAAGTAATTGTCTTCCAAATGCATTTCTAACAAAGTCTTCTTGGTTATCGCTTAATTTAATGGTTATAAATTTTGAAAATAAATTTAATATCAATAGGACAATCCCTGCAAATATTCTACTACTATTAATTTCTTTTATTACTGGTATATTTTTAATCTTTTTATTTATATTTTTAAAAATATCTTGTATTTTCTTGAGGCTCATTATATGTATAATACGAAAAAAATATATTATTAATTATTTCGGGAGTTTGCGAATAAATATATTATAAGAACAAAAAGATTAAACGCAAAAGCATAATTATTTTTAAATTCCGGAGACTTACCCATCTGTATAGAAAATAAAAAGAAAGATGTTAATAAATTCCACATTATAAATGTTTTTGTTTTAAAAAACTCTGTAGGATTAAAAATGGTAGTATTTCCATCATTTTTTTTAAAAAGATCTTTATTTAAATAAGAGACAAAGAAAAGTCCCATGCAATACATTAATATTGGATTAATTAAAACGGTTAGGTCCGCCCTACGCGAAGTTTGATAATCGGTTAAGCTATTTAAAAATAAAAATGCTCCACCGGTTGTTATTAATGTTGCTGATACTATTACAATAAATATTAAAAAGGCAACCCACGATAATTTAATTGCGCTACCTATACCTCCTTCTAACATCCATAAAGCCTGAAATGGTAATTTTTGAATATACTTTATGTATCCATTTTTTATTTTACCATCTTCACCATCTTTGCCATCAGCTAGGTGCTCTTTTCTGAATACCTTAAAAATATCGTCTAAACTAGTTAAAGGTTCATCGTTTTCATCATCATCATTACTACTTTCATCCTCTTCCTTTTTTGAAAATTGTTTAATTAAATAAGAAGCTAAACTAATAACCGGCCAAAAAATCATAACTAATCCGTGATATAAATCTTTTCTAAGTCTTGCAATCATACCTACTTTTTTATTTTTATCTTCTATTTTAGTATTATCCGTTTTATAATACTCTTTCATTTCAAGAGCTTCTTTTGCTTCATCTCCGTTTCCAGCGGTGGATTGATATATATTTAATAGTTCCCCATTCCATAAATCTTGAACTTTATCTTTTAAATACTCTGCAATCTCTCCTTGAATATCTTCTTTTGATTTAGAATTTTTTATGATCCAATCTATACTCATTTTTTCACTTAATTCCTTTAAATCTAAATTATCAAGATTTTTTCTTAAATAATCCAATATTTCATTATTAAGCTGATCTACCGATCTATCGGCATCTTTCGTCAATTTCCAATCTATATTCAATTTAGTACTTAATTCTCTTAAGTCTATTTCGTGTTTTGTACTAGATTTATAATATAAATGACCCCCTGCATGTGATAAGAAGGTTAATGTTATAGGAATTACTATCAATATTATCATACCATTTATTTGTTCGTTTATATCCATGATACTATATTTAAATATTAAAATATTTTAATAATATAATAATGACTTTAAATAATAACAATAAAACAAAAAAAAAATATAAAAAAAAAATTATTATCGGTATTTTAACTTCCCCGATTGAAAAGGAACATCAACATATCGCTTTATCCTATTTATATAAATCTTATATTCAGTGGGCTAAACTTGCAAATGTTCGGATCATACCATTGCAGTTCAATCTGCCAAAACATATTTTAAAAATACTTCTAAAACAAATTAATGGTGTCATCATGGTTGGAGGTTCGATTCCTAATTTAAAGATACATGATTATGATACATATAAACAATATATAGAAATTAGTGATTACATAATAAATTATGCTAAAAAACAAAACAACTTAAAGAATTATTATCCAATTTTTTCGATATGTTTAGGGTTTGAGATATTAGGTATTCTTACGCAAGATAAATCTGTTAAAAAGGCCGGTGATAAATTTATAAATAGAGAAGGTATCGATAATATAAAAAATGTTGGCAAAAGTAAATTATATTTTACCGATAACAAAACTAAACTAAGATCCATTTTTAGCGAAAAAGAAATAAAACTATTCGAAAAGAATCCATGTGTTTATTACAACCACAACATGTCTTTTAATTTAGACAAACCTTATATGAAAGATATAAAAAAAGAATACGTTATTGTATCTGCGGATAAAAAAAATAATACGCACTATCCAACAGCATTTGAACATAAAAAGTATCCATTTTATGCTACGTTATTTCATCCTGAAAAACCTTTGTTTATCAATAAAAAAACGATGCCCAAAGGAAAGGCAGTTAAAATACTATCCACAAAATTGATTATATTTTTTTCCAGCGAATGTAAAAAAAATAAAAATAAATGGATTGGTGGGAGTAAAGAAACAGATTTTTTTATAGAAAATTATTCTTTGTATAAAAATAAGACCCTTAAAAGGTCTATGTATATATTTGGGGAAAAAGACAAGTACTATATTTAATTTATCTTGCAAATTTTAATCCGCAGTTTCCTGACATAAACGTAAGGACATTAAACCGTTCCTCTATTATATATAAATTGTAAGTATATTCAAACATATCGGCGGCGGTTTTTGTAAAACTAATTGGTCCAGTTTCATCACACTGTACATCAAACGAAAAGGTGGGATTATCTGGAGGTTGTATTGTTGCTATTTCTAATTCTATTGTTTTAAATCTGCTTAAATTCATAGCTCCGGATGGTTGTAAATTAGCCGGGTTATTATCCAAACAAAAATTATAACTATATATACCATCTTCGCAATATCCATTAGATTTCATGTAATTTTCTATGGTTTGATAAATATCTGCATTAAAAACATTTTCTTTATATTTACCGTCGCACAATATTCCCATAGAAATTAATATGTTTTTCGTATTTTTATAATTATATTCGCCTGATTCAAATAAAGTTTGGGTTGAAAAATCAAATCCATAACCACCTGTTGTTCTTGATTTATCGGTTAGTGCTATTGCATTTGAAGGTATAGTATCTGTTTCCCAATTTGTATAATTTGACCATTCATTTCTTTTATTTACATCATTTCTTCTTAGAAAAATAGTCCATGTACTAACTAATCCTGTAGATGGTACATTTATCTTTGAACTAGAAAAGATATCATTATATTCATATTCACGAATATCCTTTATAAGATATTCGTGTGTATTTTTTGCAAATTGTCTGTTTTCTTCGTCTGATAAAAATGCGTAGGTTGAAATAAGGTGAACGTCAGAGTTCCAATCGGTGCGTCTATCGGTATAATTTAATGTATATAATGGCGCATCTCCATGCTCTGGTGGCGAATTTAAAAATTTATAAAATCCATATACATCTGTATCTGGCAATTTTTTATAACTTGTATCTCCTGTAGAACTATCAACTGTTCTAACCTTACACATCTCGGCTACTGGTCTAAAAGTTATATTTATATGCAATTCGTTGTATTGTAAAGCTATCAAAGGCAATCCTTGCTTACTTGTTTGACTAAACCAGTTCTTTAAAGGTATGTATAAATTTCTACCTCTTATGGAAGGCTCACTTTCTACCGGCGAATAGTTTTCATCAAATACGGCATTTGGATACTGTTCTGTTCTTCCGTATCCGTTTGCTGGATCATTTAATTCCGATACATTACCAATCATTACATCTAATTTTTTCTTTTGTGTCTCTGATAAATCCCGCTTTAACAAAATCGTTAAGGCATCCCCACTATAACTTTGCAAAGTTGTATTTCCGCAAGTAATCGTTATATTCTTTATCATTTGACTACCTAAATCTTTTATCCATTTAAATTCATAAGGAACCCACGTACCACTATCTGTTATATCTGTGGTCTGATTTCTATATATAGGACTCCATATATCAGGAAGAGTTATCGCTACATAAGTATCCAATAAAATATCTCCATATCTAGGAATCTTAAAACTATAATGTGAATCTTCTCTTAACTTTAAATTTCGTAATCCAATAAAATCTATTCTAAATTTTTGCAATCCAAAATTAGTATATTTAGAATATGTTGATTTAAAAAATGTTTTTGTTGGATTTCCATTTAATATAACATTTTGATTTCCAACCGCTATTAAATTTAGTAATCCTCCTGGCATATTAATATACAAATAATATTTTAATTATTTTTAATTATAAATATTATTTAATATATATAATTAAATGTTGTCCTATTTAACAAAAAAAGATTACTTTACTTTAAATACTAATACAATCATAATTATTATAATATTATTTTCTATCATAGTTTTATCTAGATATTTATATGAATTACCAGCAGCGATAATTGAGGGATTTGGCGATGATTTGGACCCGGTTGTAAAAGAGCATCTTGAAAATTATATTAAAAAAGAAGGTATTTTTCAACTGGACGGCAAGGAACTTCAATCTCAAAGTAGGCATCCGCCTGGAATCATGCAAGTTATAGATAATGATATTTTCTCAAAGCTTTATTTGAGAGATTTTTATATTAAAAGTTCTTTTAATTCGTGTGTTATAGACAAAAAGGCAGAATATGTATCTGAACTTGTTTTACCTATATTATTACGACAAGGTGTTAGATTTTTTGATTTTCAATTATTTAAAATAAGTAATGAATTGGAACCTGTTGTTGCGGTGAATAACTTAAACTCATCTGATGCTCCAACCTCAATAAATCATGTTAAATTTATAAATGTTTTAGATGTATTGAAAGATAATGCGTTTATAAGTGCATTACCTAATCCAAAAGATCCTTTATTTATACATTTAACCTTTTGTAATATATATGATTCAACAGCTTTGTCTAAAATATATAATCATATAAGAGATAATTTTAAATTAAATCCTAAAAAAGATAAACCAAGTATGGATGAGTTTTATTATAAACGTCAAAACGCAAAAGATCCTTATGTATTTGATAAACCTCCTATGAAAAGAGTGTTTTTCTTTATCACCATTAATTACGAATCAGAAAATGAAAATATAATTAAATTACTTGAATTAGAAAACGTTTATCCTACATTTAGTTATGACACTACTACTGTCACAAAAGAAGGTTCGGTATTTATAATGAATCATTCCGTCGCTAGTAATCTAGGAGCAAGAGAAGCCAAGACTATGGCAGAAAGAAATATGCAAAACTTTACCATTTGTGTTCCAGATAAGGTCGTAGGTGATAAAGACTTTGAAAATTATGCATATATGTGCGATAAAGAAGATAAAATTTGCTACCCAGAACCCATGTTATATGGATGCCAATTTATGCCGACTTGTTATTTTAACGAAAATGATTTAGCAGTTTATAATGATATATTTGAAAAAAGAATTAAATCCGGTTTTGTTATTAAACACCCTGAATTAAGATTACCTGACGTCATCGTGCAATCCAACACATATAAAGGAGTGACAGGAAACAGTTCTGCAAAATTAAGTGTTATTGAAAATGAAGGTAAATCTAGATTTCCTTCTTAAAAATTATAAATATATTTATATAACAATACTTATAATTTATTCACCGGTCTAGTTAAACTTCTATAGCTTCTTTGGAATGTTTCCTTATTATTTCTAAAAGATTGCCGAACATTTCTTGCAGCTTTATTTGTTATATTATTTGTAGTTTTCGTTACATCATCATAAATATCTTTTATTACTCCTGTAAATCCTTCCTTGTTTTCTAGGTTTAAATACGAGTGAAAAAAAATTATAACAATTAAAAATAAATAATAAAAAAGATAAGTGCTCGTTTTTCTTTTCATATACATATTCTTATTATTTTAAATTAAATCCTTCCACATTTTCCGTAGAATAAGTATTTAATACTGGGCGACTTTTTTTGCAACTTAGTGATTCTTTTAAAGATATAAGATCATTTCTATCTTCTAATATAAAAGGTTGTTTCAATTTCCAGTGTTTGTTTTTTTTGCATTTAGGATTGCAGGGATCACATTTTGCTCCATTTACAAATACCACCTGATCTTCCCAATTTTTAACGCTACTTATTCCATTTTGACATTTAAATATTTTTAGTGCTTCATTTATTCCTGATTCTGGAATACCGGAATAGCCCTCGGTTAAAGAATAAAAGTTTTTCAAACCATAATTATTTTCGTCTATTTGTAACATTAAAACTAAAAAGATTAATCCGTATATAACATTATAGGAAGAAAATACTAATAAAAGCAAAAATATTATCGATTTTCCTAACAAACTAGATGATAAAGATGCTAAAGATAAAGGATCTCCTAGAATAAAATAAACAAATATCAATAGTAAAATAAATTCTATATTTATCAACGATTTCATATATATATATATTTACATTTGAATAAAAAATTCAGTAATTAATTATTAATTTTTATCTCATTTTTTAATAAGTATAATGTCATCATCTTTAGGATATTCATTAATTGAAGGATTTGAAAAAACAAATAAAAATTTATCTAAAAATAATAAAACAAGACGTAATAAAATAACAAGAGAATCTTTATCCAATAACGTCCCTGAAACTACAGTGACCGCATTTAGTACAGAACAAGAGGAAGAAGAAGATACATTTTCTCCTGAAAATTATCCGGATAGAAATGTTATTTCTGCTGGTTCTGAAAGACTTGATATGAACAAAGAGGAATCTAACGAAAATGAAAATGAACCTCAAAGTTTACCGGTAAGCAACGAAAACATTTCTTCTAGTTATAAAAATTTTCCTCCCGAAATGACTACCGATACCTATTATACAGATAACAATAATAATAATACAAACGAAGGATTCGATAACGCAATGGAGAGCGAAGGAGAATTAATGCAAAAACTTAATTATATGATTCGTTTGCTAGAAGAACAACATGATGATAAAATTAAAAGCGTCACCGAAGAAGTCATTTTATTTGGATTTATAGGCGTTTTTATCATATATGTGGTAGATTCCTTTGCTAAAGTAGGAAAATATGTAAGATAGTATCATTTAGGAAGATATTCAATATATACAACAAAATTCCTTTTTTTTTACAGAAAGACTTGCATAATTATAAAAATAAAATCCACAGCTTACCTTGCTCATATAACTATATTTTAATAATATATTTTTTATAATTATATCATTATCAGATACATCTTCTATTAGTAATATTGGGTTATATTCTTTGTAATAAAAAACTACATTACTAAAACAATACAAAAATAATTCGTCACTACAATTTTTTATACTTGCAAAACATTCTAATGATTTATTTTTTAAGTAGTTTGTACATAAATCCCTTAAAAAATACGCGGCGTAAACTTTATCGTTTATAATAACACAATATACATAGATGTTTTTTGTTTTTATTAATTCTAATATATTACTAATATGACTACTAATAAAACACTTAAATCGTTGCTTTTCCTTTCTTATAAACTCGTGTAGTATATTTATATTTTCCTTTGTTATACTTAAGATTTTTACGCAGTTGTGCAGCGAATAAGTAATCCAATTTTTAACATTAAAAGTATAGGTTTGGTATTCAACTAATGGTACATAATGATTTAAGGTATGTTCTCTTTTAAATAAAGATGTTAAAATACTGGGTTCACGATGTCTTTGATTATAGTAATGCGTATATATCATTTTTGGTGATATCTCCTGCTTTCTGTATTCTTCATGAACGCATAAAAAATCTGCATAATAAGTTAAAAAACTAGTATTATTTATAGAAACTTCCAAAGTACGTCCCGTTAATATTCCTACTGCTTTTTTATTTTTATAATAGATGCTTATATAAGAATTATTATTATTATTTGATAAGTAAGGTATTACGTTTGATTTTTTGGGAAAATAGTGGATCGTATCATTTTTATAGTAATGATTTTGTAATAATTCAATTACTTCGTTTATTTCGGTCGGTGTTATAGAAGCAACGTCTTTAAAAACAATATTTCTAATGTTATAATATTTGTTCATTTCTGGCAATTCTTCATCTATTACGGTATAAGGATGAATCCAATAGTATAAATTATAATAATTAAATACTGGTTGTTTTGACCAAAATGAATATTTTATTTTAAACCATGCTATATAAATTAAAGGAATTGTTAGTATTACTAATATTATTATTATTAATGGATACATAATAATAATAATTATAAATTCTTTATTTATTATTCTGCAATACATATAAAAATTGGTTTTCATATGATATTGTACCTAAATCTATCCTATCTACAACAGTAAAACCGGCATTTTTTGCCATGTCTATGATTGGATTTTGTTTTTCCATGTATAAATCATGTTCGTTTTGACGTATGCGGCCATTATCTTTAAATTTAAATGTTTCAATAAATTTTGCAAGATTTGATTTTTCTATTAATTTAAAGTTTGAGTTATAACTAAATGTTTTAAATTCTACAATAGATGATTCTATTCTATCATTGGAATAATTTTGCACATCTAGTATGGAAAAAGGATCGCCTGCATTAACAATTGGATCAAACTTATATTTATCTACTAAATGTATTACTAAATAACCTTTATCTTTTAACCAGTTATTACAGTTTTCAAAGAAGTTCTTTTTATCTTTTATGTAATATAAAGTAAAATAAAAACATGTTACGTGGGTAAATTCATTACTTGAAAAAGCAAAGGAATCGTTTGCGTTTCCTCTAATAAATTTACAATTTGGGTAATTTTCCTTTGATTTGTTTATCATCGCTTGGGAATTATCTAATCCAATTACATTTATTCCTTTTTCTTTTATGTATCCAACATGGTGTCCCGTTCCGGATCCCACGTCCAGTACACGACTAGTTTTATCCATTTTCGATACTTCCATCACTTGCAACATCTCTCCAGATACTTTATTATTATCTTCTACTAGATCATCATAAAGAGATACGTAAAAATCGTCATATAAATTTTTATTTTTCAATACATAGGGCTTACTATCATTTAAACTGAATCCTTCTTCCATCGTTAAATTCGTTTCAGAACATTTATATAATAAATATACGACTAATAATGCCAACATTGTTAAAACCCATTTGTTAGTATCAACCATTTTTATGTAAGACATAAACATATTTGTTATTTCTTTGTATGATGGTATATCTAATTTATTTAACATTCCTATATGTATTATTGTTATTTTTTTTGTATTAATTATAAGTATAATGAATAATACTGAAATCAACGATGTAAGAATACCTAAAGATTTTGCTGGAATATCTTTTTCAAATTATAAAAGAAGCGATGTTAAAAAAGAACTGTTAAGAGCTATAAATAACAACAAGATAGAAGACGCTTTTAATTGGTCCGCTGAATTGATATGTGCTGGTCACTATTTAGAATTATGGGAAAACATAATACTAATAACCTGTAAAAATATTCATTTAGGTAATCCTAAATTACCTATATATCTAAATATGAGATTTTCAAATTTTAAAGATATACTTCATGGAGGATATAGTGGTAATGAAATAGCTATGAGAAATAGTCAAAAAATTCGTACTTTATTTGCGGAGGTAATAACCGTATTATGTATTTCTAATAAAAAACCTAGTTTTGAAAATATTAAAATTAAAAAAGAGGAATTTGACATGATTACTTTGTCTTCTAAAGTAAAGGCGCCTAACATAGAATTTGCTAGAAAACTTCAAAAATCCGGAGATCCTAAAGAATTATTTTTATCAATTAATGAGTTAATGTATTGTATTGAAGAAAAAGACACCCTATCTTGTTGTTATTGGATAGAATGGATTATGGAATTTGATTCTATGTGTAGGAAAAAAAAGGAACTTTTAAATTGTGAATATAGATCCTTTGTACATGTAGAAGATAAGTTTGCGAAGGATGTTATTTGGATTGTATGGGATGCACTGTTTTTTTATTGCTCTGGAGAGATTGAAAATAAAATACTTTCCAATCTATTATCTTTATTTATGATTAAATATAATTTTGCTAGTAAAAAGAAAAGAAGGTATTTATTATATTTTGCGGTTGAGATAGTGACAGAAAAGGTAGATCTTAAATTGGATATGATACAAAATTACGATATAATAAAAAAGGCTTTGGCGAATGTTAATGTAATATATAAGGCAATAAAAAAGAACGAGCATGCTCCCAAAACGGATTATCTTTTTAAGAATGTGAAAGAGCGCTCAAATCTAGAAAAGACTATTGAGAAATTAGATAAAATAAATAAACTAATTAATCATTAAAAAAATATAAGTTTATTTATATATGAATTCAAAAACAAGAACATATGTTAGAAAAACAACTCCATCAAAAAGTGAAACATTTACTCCTGGAACGAAAAGTAAAACATTTACTCCTGGAACGAAAAGTAAAACATTTACTCCTGGAACGAAAAGTAAAACATTTACTCCTGGGACGAAAAGTAAAACATTTACTCCTGGGACGAAAAGTAAAACATTTACTTCGGTAACTGAAAGATTGGCAGAAACGATGAATATAGCAGAAAATGAAAATGAAAATGAAAATGAAAATCAAGAGTCTAGTAGTATGTTTTCATTTCCTAATATTCAAAATAGTATAATGACCTATGGAATAGGGTTAATTGTATTAACACTTTTAGGCATTAATCTTCTATTATATTTAGGTATATATAGAGAAAAAATAACAGATTTTGTTCAACCGGTAGTTGACCCTATTCTTAAAATGTTTGGTTATACATTAGCAGATTTAACACGTAATACTACAAATCTTACTGCCACCGGGGCCGCTGCTGCTGTAGATGTAGGTAAAGATTCAACAGAATCCGGTGTAAATACGGCTCAAGAATTACTAGAGGAAGAAGATAGTGATTATCAAGAACTCAAGAAAAGTTTAAGAAACAATAAGAAAAAATATGTTAATCCAGAACCAGATGTACAATCAAGTAGTATACAAAAAGGGAAAGGCAAAGAAAAAGCTGGCTACTGTTTAGTAGGGAAGGACCGAGGGTTCCGAAGTTGTATGAAAGTAGATTCTAAGGATGTATGTATGTCTGGAGAGATTTTTCCCTCAAGGGACCTTTGTATTAATCCTAAGTTAAGGGTATAACTATAATGAATAAATATAATAATTATACTATATTATTATTATATGAGGAATCAAGTTATTACTTTATCTAAAACGGCTTGCAATAAATTAAAGGATATTGCGTTGTCTAATAATTGTAAATCTATTTTATTTTACGTGAAAGGTGGTGGATGCAATGGGTTCAATTATAAATTTGAACCTACAAATGATGAACCGAAAAAGCTAGATGCTGTTATATCTAGACCAGGATATGATATACAAGTTTGCAACAAAAGTCTTTTACATCTATTAGGAACACATATTGATTGGAAGAAAGATATTATGGGAGAATCTTTTCACTTTGAGAATCCCATGGCAGAAGCAAAATGCGGTTGCGGTACCTCCTTTACCAGTAAGGGAATTTAAACAAAAATATGAATATTGGTATTTTTGTTTAAAAATATGAAAAAAAAAAAGTTCCAAAGTTTTGCTGAATTTCTTGATTTGGACAAAAAAAAATGTCCATTTTCGGATTTTCCAAAATACTTTTCAAAAAACAGTATTTTTTTTTTTCAAAAAATGAGATTAGACGATAATGGTTTAATTTTCAAATTTTAACAAAAAAAAAATGAGAGCATAAATTTTTTTATAAAAAAAATAATTTTAAGCGATTTTTTTGTTTCCAATATATAGGGCAAAAAAGATGGAAACAAAAAAAGTCGCAAAAACCTATTTTTGTGAAAAGTGTCTCTACAAGACTAATAAGAAAAATGATTGGCAAAAACACTTGATTACACGTAAACATTTATTGGAAACAAGTGGAAACAAAAAAGTCGCCGACTCGCTGATGGAGTGTAAAACATGTAATAAAATCTTTAAAACTCGCGCGGGATTATGGAAGCATGAACAGAAATGCCAAAAAAGTCGCACGAAAGAAGGGGGTGAAAAAGTGGAAAAAAAAAAGTTGCTGGACGAAAATGTGGAAGATGAAGTAGAAAATGCTAAAAAATTAGTGGAAAATTATATGGTTAATAGTAGTAGTACTTTAGAA
>MDTC01116427.1_pt1 | contig 18503 bp, 5 predicted proteins | sample 811181 | NCBI WGS metagenome assembly MDTC01 (sample SAMN05326644, study PRJNA326480) | marine metagenome | isolation source: seawater | place: Pacific Ocean: North | collected 2011
GATGGTTCAGATGGTTCAGATGGAGCTAATGGTACATTAAGCGATTTTAGCGGTTCAGCTATTATAACAGGCTCATTATATGTATCAGGTAGTGCTGGATTTATATCTGCATCTACTATCAACACCCATAGATTAACCGGCCCGTCAGGCGTTACAGCATTAGATATAAATGGAGATATAAGTTCAAGTGGTTATATACAAACAAAAGAACTTCGTGGTACAGGTTCCGGTATTGCAAAGCTAGAAGTTTTAGGTCCTGTATATGCAACAGAATACTATAAAAATGGTCAATTATTTACAGGTGGTGACGGTGGTTCAGGAGCAGGATTTCCATTCACAGGCTCTGCTGGACTAGAAGGAGTATTAAGTATTACAACACAAAGTGATACATTAACAACCTTACATCCATCATCAACAACATTTTCTAACACCACATTATTTGAAATAACTGCTAATAGTAGATATGCTTCTGTAGCTAATACTGAACTCGGCTATTTACAACAGCTACCTAATAAACTTTTTACCTTCAAGGGCGGGTTGCCAAGACTTGGTATAAACGTTCCTGAACCTGATTTTGCACTTCACATTAGCGCATCTCTAGGTAATGCTAGCTCGATTGTGCTTGATTCAATTAATAATAACAGATTAACTATATCATCTCAAGATTATGGAGCTGTAATAAACTCAGATAAACTTTGTATAACAGGGAGTTCTATATCTATTGGCTCTACATACTCATCATCTATTGCAAATAATCTTATCGCAGGAGATACTGAATTTTCAGATAACATATACTTATCAGGTTCCTTTAACCTACTTGAAAATGCCTCATTTAATATATCATCAAATGCATCAGCAGTAATAACATCACCATCGCCAGTATTAATACTATCGCCTGACTCAGCTGTATTATCATCAGGACAAGTTGTGGTACGTTCATCACTTAAAGTTGATGAAATATCATCTTTTTTAAAAAATATAATAACACCGGGAGTTTCAATTGTCGGGAATCCTACAGGTATTAATAATACAATTTATAGCAACAACGGTATACTATACTGGGATGGTAAAGAATTAGTAACAAGAGATATTGCTAATCTTGTTCCAGCACAAACTATTGCATCTTCTGGTAGTATTCAAATATTTACTACAACACCAACTTCAGAAATAGTAATGTCAACACCTAATTTTTATATTAACTCAAGAGTTGATAGTTATAAAACAAATATACCTTTTAATACATTAATATCACCGCCATTATTCTCTAGTTCTGCTCATTTATCAACTGTTAATGTAACGGAGCTCCGCGGCGGTGAAATTGCAACTGTTGCTGCTGGATCTTCTACCACAACAACAGGTGTAATTAACACTAACCTTCTATTAAGAGATGAATTGTCAAGCTCTGATAGTGATAATGTTGTATATCTCATTCACACACCAGCTTGTGCACCTGCAGGTTCACCTGTCAGTTTAGGTATTAATGATACAATATTTATTAATAACGAGTGGATGTTAATTGTAAGCATAGCCTATCAGACTGTAAATAATGGTACATTTGAATACACTCTAAATGTTGAACGCGGTGCAATTGATCCTTCTACAGGTATAGGCAGTTTTGTTCAATCACATGAACCTAGTGCTATCACAGCTGCGAGTATTGTTAATAATAATTCTGGTAATGTTAAGGTTAATCTAACTGAAACTGTAACTTCAGCAGAGCAGGAATTTTTCATCTTCGAAAGATTTACAGGATATTGGAATAAAATATCGATCTCAGCAGGTGGTGCTATAATACCTGATTAGGAGTAGTTTTGAAATATATTATACGACATACATATACTACAACAGATAGATTTATACGTGAAATTCTCGGTATATATATTAATAATAGTAATATAAAAGTACTATCTAAAATGAGACATGTAAAAAACATGATTTTAGTAAAAGCTGATAGTAAATTTAATATCTATTCTATTAAACATGATTCAATCGATAAAATTATAGTATCTGAGCCTAATAATGATTCTACACTAGATTATGTTAGAGAACAAAAGTTCGATGTTCCATGGCATATTAGACATGACAAACACCATCAAGGTTATTTTCCATCCCATAGTTATGATTTAGGTGATGCTTATGTCTCACAATTAAACACAAGATATAAAACGTATAGCGATAATATACCTACAGATAAATACGGTCCCGGGTCATCAGCGAAAAATAGATCATTTGTTAAATACGCCAGTAAAATTACTGAAGTAAGATTTATATCTGCTTCCGATGTAGTATCAAAATCAGATGGTTATGTAACTAATTATTTTAGCAGTAGCCAAAGAGTGTTTGGAGAGTATTCTACAAACCCAGGTGATTTGCCTCTAAATTGGGGTATAGGAAGGTGCACACTTCCTAACGATGATTTAATAGAAGATCAAGCAAGTATTATAGAAGAGTTCGTTTTAACAGGTTCTGTTGAATCAAAAAGTATTATGACACCGATTGGAATTCAATCGTTAGAATGGGATATTGAAAAAGATGATTCTGGTGCGTTTAATACTGTAGAAAACACTAATCAGTGGTTATCAACTACAGAGCCTGATGATGTAGAGTGGCCTGTAGTATCAGATGGAATATTATTTAATCCTGAAGGTAATACACCATCAGCTAATGACCCTATAGCACCTATTAATAGAGGATGTACATCACCATTAGCTGTTAACTATGATCCATCAATAATATATGATGACGGCTCTTGTATATTTACACCTAGTAATAATACATCACCTGAACAAACCCAAGTAATATATGTTAAATCTGGTTCTAATTTTATATCTTCTTATATTAATTTACATGGCAAAAAATTTAGCGAAATTTTTACTGGTTTTTACTTTGGAGAGACCTTTGGAAGTTCAATAACAACAAACTGGGACGACTTTATTGATAATATTCAGGATGTTAATGGTAATATCTTTAAACTAGGCAGTATTACAAATACACTTGAAGACTACTGGTATAATAACAAAGGATTTATTGTTAATGCTAAACAACCTTTTTGGGTTTCTATAACCGGCAATGTAATAAAAAATCAGCAAATAATAATTGAGCCAGGCAACTCTGTTTTAATGCCATACTTATCAACAGAGGTTAGCCGGGTAGAAGATCTATTTGGTTCAGAATTATCAAATATTAACAGTATTCTTTCTAGTGATGGTAAAGTTTACACTGAAAATATAAATACTGGGTTATATTTAACACCTGGTAATAGTTACTTAATAGAAGCTCAAGAATCTGTCCTTGTAGTATTTTCTAATAATATAGATGCGGTGGTCGAGCAATCAATTGAAACAATAGATTTATCTAATCAATTACTAAATATTGAATCTTATAATATACCAAATACCTATCCAAATATTTTAGCAAGCTTTTCCAGCACTATTAATAATAATCGAACAATACGCAATACTATAACAAATAATTTATACTACCCAGACGAACAAGCTATATCTTTTGATACTAGTTTAAACGCTATTACTAATAATATTATAACAGCCAAATCTAATAGTGTAAATTATGAAGTTGTAGATGGTATTCTTGCTGCAGAAAATATTAATCTTAAGGATTTTATAATTGAAATTCGTAATGAGTCTGGTAAAAAATGGAACATAGCAGATCCTGATAATGCTACGTTACTATCACTACAATCAGGACGTGGTTACTATATTAATAGTAATTTTAACGGTGAATTAACTATGTCATGGGCACCGTATACTATAACAGAACCTATTCATTTGCCACCTAATAAAACTAATTATTTTGCTTATATTGGACCACTTAATATAAATAATTCCAGTGAGGGAACAGTTTTAAGCTCTCTTGCAGGTGGTAGTAATCAAGCAGGTAATATACGAGGTAATTTAGCAGGTACACCTTTTTCATCATCGATTGTATCTGTAGAGGATGGTGATGGTAATAAATGGACCCATACTACGCAAAATAATCCGTCATTAAAATATTTAGAACCTGGTAAAGGATATAAGATTATTACATCTGGTAGTTATGGGATTGATTTACAATATCCGTCAGCTTATAATGGTGAAGTATATTTGAATAAAGGGTGGAATTTAATTGGTTATATTGGACCTTCATTATTAGGCTCTAGTTTATCCAATATAAGAATACAATCTGTACCATTATCTAATGGTATGAATTATATAAGTTCATATATAGATTTACAAGAATTACCTGTAAGGGGTATAGTATTAAATAACATAAAATGGCCATCGGGAAATCCTGTATCTATTGAACATTTATCAGATATGAATTTTCAATTACAAAATTCTACATTAGATATCGTTACAGCTGGAACTTTAAACGATGATATGCTATGGAATAATGCTAGCATGTATAAAGTAACGATAGAATTAAATATGCCTGACCCTTTCACAGATTCTCCTGTATCATTTTTAACCCTAGAATTTTCAGGCAATGTAATCGATAGAATAGATATAACGGTAAATTTAACAACCGAATCCTGGTTAGGTTATCCATTAACATTTCAATCTGAAATACTATCTACTTATACATCTGCAAATAATAATCATAAAGTACAAACATCGCCTACTAACACAATTGATGCATCTATTCAAGGCACTGTTGATTCAACAGGTATTCAAACTATAACGTTATCAACACATCCCACTAGCGCCGGTTACACATGGATAATACTTAATGTATTACCAGATAATACAAGTTTTGAATATATATTTAATAATTATATTAAAAATGCAGAAACAGGTGAAGTAGTACAAGATGCTATTCAGTTAATAAAAGAGAATAGTGGGAATTTCTGGACACCTGATGCATCTTTAATAGGTCAAGATATTCAAGTAGGTGTGCCTTATCAATTAGTAGCAAGTCCATCTAGTGTTGATTTGGTATTAGAAATACCAGGTACCAAACAAAGTACTGTTATTAACTTCAATCAATCAGTAAATAATGTAGCTGCACCTAATTTCCCTTATTTTCACGACGAAGCATTACCTATTACTCATTTAGATAATCCAATTCGACCACTATTGCCGTATATAATAATAGTTAAAGATGTTTCAGGACTATTTTGGACACCAGAAGTAAGTTTATTAAATAACTTAATACCTGGCAACGTATATTTTGTAAGCCTTACAGACGAATATTTTAATGATCCTTTTCCTTTTACTTATGAAGTAGAAGGATTGAAGGATACGACTAAAATATCACCAGGTCAAGGTATAGTATTCTTAAACCCTGACAAAGAGCAACTATCGTTTACATTTGATAATAATATAAATGCTAACCAACCAACACAAGTAATAACTTCAGCAACGCAATTACAAACGATTGAAATAGAACCTGGTTGGAGTATGATTTCTTCATATCTAGATATAGAAGAATACTATGCTGATAATTTTGCTAATTATAATGGCTCATCTACTCGTTACCTTTTTGATAACTTCTTATTTAATAGTGATGGTAACCAAGTTTTAAATCCTCTTGACGGTGAAGATCGGGAAATACTATTAATAAAAAATTATTTAGGTGTAGTTACAGGTGGTGATTTTGATGCACTAGATTGGAATAATATGCAAGGGTATCAAATAAAAAATGAAACAGACGAAACATTATATCTACACTTATCAGGTTCAATCATTAGAGACACAACTCAGGAGATAATAGAAGGTTGGCAAATAATACCTGTATTACATCCCGTAGAACGGCCTATAGAAGAATGGGCTGCTGATTACTTTTCTAATATAGATTCTATCGATGTTGTAGGTGATATGCCTGATGATGCAGACAGTGGTGTTTCTTCTGATGTTCTCGATATAATGAAAGATGATTTAGGTGCGGTTTGGATACCTGCAGAACAAGGTGGCCCTGAAAATGCTGGATTTAATACAATTACACCTGGTAAAGCTTATCAACTTAAAACATATGAAGCATTTAATATTCCTATTATAAATACTGAGTTTGGTGTTACACAAGATACTACAACTTGGTTAAGTACTAAAGTACCTCCAAATACTGTACCTGAAATAATTAATGAGGTAGTAGAACTAGATTATAATGATTTTCTTGAAAATACGGAAAATTATTTTACTCAACATACACCTAGTCAAGAATCTCCTATATATACTCAGAAAATTCCGTTAAACGAAGGGTGGAATACAATTGGAACTTATATTGATATTGGTCCTGTAGATATCCAACAAGTAATAGAACAGAATTTATATTGGCAAAATACTGATACACAGGTTAATAATAATGGTTATATATCTGCAATTACATATGTTAATAATCCTACGTGGACTGCTGGACAGTTACAGCCTTACACTCACGGTGCTGATCTTACTGAAAATATCTATACTTTAAATGCACCAGATTTTGAGCCTATTGAACCTCACATTCCAACTAGAGGTTATAAGATTTTAGTAAACATACCATATCTTGAAATACGTTTTACAGGTCCTCTTGTAGATATTGAAACAGTTACTTTTTCACCTGGAGCACAAACAATGTATTTTCCTACCCTCACACCTACATCTATTGCAGCTACCTTACCAGGGAATGGATATTTTCAAAATTTAGGGTATTCATATGCACCGTACTTGTTAAAGAATGGTGCGAATGTGTTCTGGCCACTAATAGGAACTGATTCACTAAGTACTTTTTCACCTAATTCCGGCTTTACTTTTCAGTGGGATAACAATCCTAGCTGGTGGGAAAACAATTCTGGTGAAGAACAAGTGCCGTTTCATATTCCTACCAACTTAAATACAATTACAGATACAACGCTTGGAGTAGATGCTGGTGACACATTTAATCTGAACAAATCTAGAGCTTATTTAATCAGATTCTCATCAGAATTCCATGCAAATCGCGGCTATAAACTTAAAATTCCTGGAAATACTTTTGCAGCTACTAATATTAATTTTACTGTAGGTGATAATATATTTTCATTACCAAGAAATGTAGCTACTCTCGCGTCAATCATATTTGATTCTAATATACAAAATATTGTATATATTAAAGAATTTAATTCTGGGCTTGTAATCTGGGTAACAAACCAACCGGACATATATTTATATCCAAACATAGTATACATTGTATCAGTTATAGAACCGTTTTCAATAACAATATAGGAAAAATATGTCATATACACAGAGACAGCCACATTCGTCTAACTTTTCAGGAAGTTATAGTAACCTGCACCAATATGCTCAATGGGACCCTAACAAGTTTATAGCTGATGTAGAGTTTATGAATAATGATATAGACGGTACTGGTGTTGATGTATTTTGTATTGATACAGGTGTTGATCCTGCTCATCCCGATTTTATCGATAAAGATGGAAACTCAAGAGTTCAGATGGTAGACTGGTCGTATCTGTATCATAATTATGATAGGCTTCTTGAATCTGGATCAGCAGGTTGGGATGAATGGGTAGGTGAAAACACTTCCCCTGAAGAGATCCAAAATTTTATAGATTATGTATATGAACATGAAATGGAAACATATGGTTGTTTAGATAGACTAATGCACCGCGATTACAGAACCAGTCAAGCTTGGTATCATGCAGCAACCGAGGATGGAGAAAAAGAGACGTTTTATCATATGATGGGCGATGCGGAAGTGCAATCAAAAGAATCTATATATCCGCATGTTCATGGATGGAATAATGCTGTTAATATTTTAAAAATGCTTCCAAAAAAAGCTCTCGCTGGATTTTGCGCTGGTGGTGCTCACGGTACGCATGTTATGAGCACAATCGCAGGAAACACATCCGGATGGGCATCTGGAGCTCGTATTTACGATTTAAACACTTATCATCAGCGGAGCGGTAGAAAGTGGCTTTATGGTACTGGTAACATGTATGAGTTATTATACTATTTTATGTCTTTAAAAGCAGCTGCAGGTATTAATAGACCAACTATATTAAACGTATCAATGGGGTGGGGCATGGAATGGAATGATGTACTATATGCTCCAAACGGCGTCAATAGATTTAATTTTACAATGACAGCAAGTGAGAGACTATCTAAAAATAAATGGGAAAATAAAACCCGTAATCTTTTTGACCTCGGTGGTGCATTAGGTAAAAGTATACCAAACATAACACCAGCTGCAGACGGCGATACAACTATTCAATTAGGACCTAACTCTTCTATAACTATTGAAACAAGTAAGGATCATCCTGATATAGAAAAATTTAGAAAATATATGTATAACACTATTGCGGTAACAGGCTCTTCAGTTATAAACATGTGGAATGGATGGGATATATGGACTGGTTCCTATACCGATAAGCAAGATTTACAAGACCAGCGTGAATTTTACGAGTATATGATGAAGGAGTATAGATGGACTACTGTGCCAAGGGGCACAAAATACGACCTTTTCGGAACTCCTGCTCAGTACAACACCAGAACTGGTAATTCACCTTATATAACTGAAAACGCTCTCAGAAATAGATCTTTTAGACCCGACCACTATGCAAATAATAATCCACTAGAATCTAGTGATGCTAAACAAGTATACGAAGAATTATGCTATGAATTAGGGTTAATACATGTTCGTTCTGCTGGTAACGATAATTTCGCGCCTGGAAAGCTTCCAGATATTATTTCAAGAACTAATGAACAAGGCCCTTCTGTATATTGGCCTGGAGGTAAATCTACCTTGCATGCAGCATTAGGAACACATAAATCATCTATATCTAGTGATAAATCACCTGTTGTACATAACAATGGTATTTACGCAGTTACAAGATCAGCTATCGTCACAACAAATATAACGGGTAGTATAGATACAACATTTTCTGTATATATAAATAATGAACATGTAAACATGGCACTTGATTCAACAACAAATCACTTGTACTTCACTTCGTCAGATATAACAGAAGTTTATGGTTATGGAGATTATAATACATTAACGTCGAGTTACTCAGAAATAAATAATATTGGTAGATATAACGGCACAGTGCAGCAACCAAATGTAACCACGCTTGATAACTTTGGATATAGTGATGATCCGATAAAATTAATATTACAGCCTATGTTTACTAACTGTAATGTTGATATTAGTAAAGTTGAACCAACAGCATTAGATAGTGTACTTGATACAAGTATTATTAACGTGTCCCAAACTATACCGTTACAAATGAATCAATATACCTATTTATCAACATACATTGATATTGAATCACAAGATCTATCTATTACAGATATATTAAGATTTCATTGTTATAGAGATATTAATGGAGATGGTGAATTAACACTTTTACCTGAACATTGGTGGCTACCAGGATATTTTGCAGATGACACTAGAGTGTATTTACGACCTAATATTCTTAAAAATCTAATTTCTGATTTTGCAGAAGGTAGTGGTGAAGTAAGTGCTGAAGAATGGTTTACACATACCAATGATCCTAGTTTAATTAATAGTTGGACTAATTTTGATGTAGCCTATAGTATTTATAAGGATGAAGAATACGGACCTGAAGCAAGTGCTTCATATGTATATCATGTACGAAATGATTATGATGACACTCGAGAGGATTGGATTGGCAATCCTGCATTGCAGTATGCGATATTGAGTGCAGGAGGGGTTGATAATTCAATTCGACAAACTCAAAGTGGAAAAGCGGGGTTTGCAAACGGTGGTGGTTACTTGATAAGAGTTGAAGGATCAGGCCTTAACCCTCTTAATATATACATAAAACTGGATGGTGATGTTGTATTAAACAATAATTATAAAATTAACTTACCCACTCTGCCAAACAACTCAACTGCTGCTGTGTCTAATTTATTTAACCCTATGATACTGAGTGAAATACCAGTACTAGATGCTATAAGCAAATTAATACCTTTTAATGATTTTCATAATATTGCTATAAAAGATGTAAATGGTAATTTAACAACAATTGAAAAAAATACTCAAACAAACCAACTAGAATTGGATTGGCATGGTTTGCAAACTTTAAATCCTGGTGAGGCATATATACTCATGGTTGATGAACCTGGTGACTATGATAACGCACTAACCAATCAAACTGAAATACCTATAAATGTAGCAAGACGCGTAATAGATTCATCTACTTTAGTTTTTGCTGCAGATGATACGTTTGAAGAGTTAAGCCCAACTGTTGGAGTATTTTATCCAGCATCTAATTTAACAGAATCATTATACTATGGTATTAATAAAACACATGCAAATTTAATATCTGGAACCACTAATTTTACTAATTCATTTGGTGAAGAAATTATATTTGTAAGCTCCTCGGAAGTGCTAACTGGTTCTTTAGATATGAATATTAACTTTCTACCTAGTATAACTGATGAAAATTATTTAATTGCAAGTAATAGTTTAGAATACATTGGGAATGGTGAGTATTATCTACGCATTCATCCCGAAAAATATACATTAGATACTATACATTATAGTAATATAATAAATACAACGTACAATTATATAAATTCAATCGATTCAGTACTCTATAAGAGCTGCTCTACAATAGCAGAAGATATTGAATTAGGACCTTCAATGTCATTCGCTGGATTCAATGTAATTATTGAACAGGGTACAAATATAATAATGACATCGAGTGTAACAGCTGACTACCCTTTTAATCATAACATGCCATGGATTGGAGAAACTTCACCAAACGGAGAAGTAGCTAAACACTTATATAATAATAAATTTATATTTTTCGCTACAAGTTCCGATGATACCACTTTACAAATAAACGAAAGTGTAATTAATAACTTAACACAAAGTTATGAAAATGCTAATATATTTTCTAATTTACCTTCTCTACAATTCAGTTCTGGAAGCTTTAAAAGTAAATATATGAGCTTAAATGGTTATGGGATATCCCATAAGAATAAACCTAAAGCATTTATGCATGAATTAGCACCTCACTTAAAACCTAAGTTATTGTATCATTATATTAATAGTAACTCTACCTCACCTGCAACACAATCATTATGGAAAGATGGTATTATATCACAATCTAATGCTGATAAATTATTCTTAGATGATTATGGTATTTATACAAATTCACCAATTTTAGGGCATAGTAATTTTTTAGATGTTACTAGTAAAATTCAAGAACAATATTATAATAGTATTATCAACACGTATAGTGAAACAGGTAATATTAGTTTTCCTGTTATTAATGATATTATTACCGATAACATTGATTTTATTCAGGACAAACTTACACAAGCTAGCGAATCTGGTTATACAGATGTAATTAATATTAATGAGTTAGATTTATCTTGGAATATTCCAATACAAAGAGAATATGATGTTCCAATATTTAATAATCCTGTATTAGATTTAGATGCTTTAGGACCTGACTCAGCGGTTTTAAATGTACTCGGTGATCTAACAGTTAAGCATATATGGTGGCCTGCTATACCTTATGGAGACCTTCCTCAAATAGATTGGTATAACGAAAAAGTTATTTTAGTTGGTGCTAGTATGATACGGCACGAACAAGATCCTGTTAGGGTTTCAACTAAAGTACCTTATTTAAAGAAACAGCAAAGTTCAAGTGCTATGGATTTAACTAATCAAAAAGATTGGTTACCTAAAAGAATTCGTATAGATAGAAATAACAATATTGATTCTACAGCTTCTGTTATTGATACAAGTTATTATGGTATATCTGGAAGCTTAGGGCTAGATTACCAATTTGAAATAGGTTCAACAGATATTACTGCTTTAACACAAATATTAGCTAGTGATACAAACAGTGTATCTTTTGATTCTCACTTTGAAATTGACTGGTTAGCATCAGTGTTAAAATCAGCATCAAACGCTAATAGTCATTTTAAATATCACGATGATCATCCTGATAATAACAGATTTACGAATAAGAGTGGTAGCAATGTAATGACTAAAGAGAGGTTAAGTAGTTTAATTTCTGATGGGTTACTCCACTATGGGTCTACTAATACCAGTCGTGTCAATGCACTAATAGACCACCATCTTCTATGGTTAACATCAAGCTATGGTATAGTTTCTCAATCAGGCACACCTGAATATTTTCCTAGAAGAAAATTTAACCATGATAATACTTCCTTACCACAGAGTAGAAATATTCCTACTGATGCATCAGCGACATTTTCAACCAGAGGTTCAGCAGTAGAAATATGGTCACCAGGTTGGTGTATAAATGCAGCTTGTTATTTTGATAAAAATGCAGCAACAGATGTACTTTTTGGAACACACTTATACTATGCAAACAATAGAAGGCAGTTAGGTACAAATTTAACATATTTAACAACAGCATCGAGTTGGACAACTCCATCAGGAACAGAGGAACCTGTCGCGACAGGATGGACTCATTACTCATGGAGTATTGATAATAATTATTTTCAAGATTTAGAAACACTTAGTAAGACTCATACGCCAGATAGTCCGTATAATAATCAAAGTTATTTAGCAGCAGGCTATGCATGTCAATATTTCTACCACTATAAAGATGAAACAAATACAGGTTATGTTACCGAATCCTTAGTTCAGTATAGAGAGATGAGCGGGACATCAATGGCATCACCAAATGCAGCTGGTATATTAGCGCTAATAGCACAAGTAGATCCATCTTTAACTCAAGAAAAGGCTAGACAAGCATTAAATGGTTACGCTGCTTATCGTGGGTATATGTGTGATTTATATGACGCTCGTACACGTGGGCTAGATACAATATATAATTCCAGTGAATTATGGAAAGAAATAAACATAATGAGCGATTGGTCTGGAAAAGGCTATGAAATACCACTAGCGGAGGCTAGTTTACAGAAAAACGAACACGAATTAAACCGAGTAAATCACACATTATTTATGGGTAATGATTGGGTAGATGATGTATTTGAAAAACCGATAATTGATAGAAATATAACCGTTGTAACTACTGATACTGAAGGTAATGAAGTTATTCAAGAAGTTGTAAACATAAATGTAGCACCAATTAATAACTGGGTAATACCTTATGGTGAAACAGAATTTCCATATAATAATGGAGTATCATCTATAAATTTTACTTGGAATGGAGAGCCGTGGCAATATAATGAAACCGGTGTTACACAACGCTATGTTGCAGATAATGGCTTTGGAGCCCATACATCTGCTCGTTTTATTAGAAGGTATTCTTACAATAAAAACTCGAATTTTAAAACATCAGATGGTATACATGATTATGATAAGTATAGCGAACAACAGTATGGTAGTGTTCAAAACGAAGGTTTAACAAACACCATTGGCTATGCAAGTGGACCTCCCCGTAACCCTGATTTGTTAGAGTTTATAACTGACCCAACTAATACAGAACTTGCTCTTGCGTGGATAGGTGATATTGATCCTGATGCACAAGGATTTGGCATCGATACTTTACCTTTAAATACATATCTTAAAGTAGGGGAGGAGATAGTACAAATAAAATCTGTGCCAACTTATCTTGATATAGAACGATCTATTAGACCAAATAGTTACTTGATACCGGATTGGAGCAATCTAGATCCAGCTGAACCATATACATATTATTACCATGGGCTTAATGGAGAAGCTAATATTCCAACAAATGGATATTTAGATATAGGGACTAATCCTGTAATTGCTAACAATGGAAACCAAATAGCATTCTATCCAGATTATCTTGGTATTCAACAGCAACCTATAATTTATGTTAAATATACAGTAGAGCGCGAGCAACTAGGTACATTTGCAACAAATACTGAAGAGCTATTAGAACCAGGTCGCATTAATTTATGGGTCCAAGGTGGCTCACCGTCAGCGGGTGGTATAGGTTGTCAATGGCACACTTGCAAGGTAGGGTATTATGGTGCAATATCTATTCAAGAAGCTACAGTAGTAACACCTGATGGTAATGATTTTAGTAATCAAGTAGATAATTATAATTTAGCTCCTCAAGATAGTTTATACAATAGAGCATTATTTTTCAGTAATATTCCTTATTTAAGACATAAGCAGTTATGGCTCAACGACTCTGGTCACATAAATTCTCTCACAGGAGCTAGCAGGAATGTAATTCATTACCCATTTAGTAATATGACATTAAATGAAGCGAGGGAATCAATTGGTATTGGCACAAGAATGAGTAGAGGTAGGAGTTCACAATATTCTAATCAACCTACTATTGAATATCAAGGTAATAGTCTATTTAATAATATTGCACTTTCTGGAAGTATTACTATAAAACCTGAATATAGTATAATTATCGATTATGATAATCTTCCAGATGAATTTATAGACGAAGCTGAAGTGCCACCTGATCCTGGTGACCCTGAAGATCCTTCAGGTTCATTATTACCTGGTCTCCCTGGAGAATTTAAGACTCAATAATATCGCTATAGATTAGATATTTCATTCATATACTTATATTTATAATATATAAGGAGAACTATGGCAACTAAAGTATTATTTGATGGAAGTAGTAATTTTTTAGGATTAACTGGTGAGACACCATTTGCTCTATATAACGATGATTCACAATTTCAAGAAGATATTAACACAACTACAATTTGGTGTGCGAAGCGTTTAGGATACCCTATTGTTGATATAGAAATGCAAACTAATCAATTTTGGGCATGCTTTGAAGAAGCTGTTACAGAGTATTCATCTCAAGTTAACAGATTTAATATACGTGAAAACTTATTGACTGTTAAAGGACAATCAACAGCATCAAATCTAACACACGCTAATATAACTCCAAATTTATCAAGACAGGTTGCAATTAGTAAACAATACGGTACAGAAGCAGGTGTTGGTGGTGATGTATCATTATACTCTGCATCCCTTAATGTCGTAGAAGGTCAGCAAACATACGATTTAACGGATAGTAATTTAGTAACCCTTGAAGCTGGAGCTGCTAATACTACAGATTTTGAGGTACGTAGAGTATTCTATGAAGCATCTCCTGCGATGACTCGCTTCTTTGATCCACATATTGGTTCAGGTCTAGGTTCACAACAAATGCTATCAGGATTTGGATGGGGAAGCTATTCACCGGCTATAAATTATTTAATGATGCCAATGTATGACGATTTATTAAGAGTTCAAGCAATTGAATTTAATGATATGGTTCGAAAATCTGGGTATAGCTTTGAACTAGTAAATAACAGATTAACCATTTTTCCAAGTCCTTCAAGTGAGTATACCTTATGGTTCCATTATTTAAAGACAGCAGATAGAAGTAATTTACATATTCACAGTTCAGTTTCTGATTACTCAAACGTAAAATATGATAATATGGTATATAAAGATATTAATGATCCTGGTAAGCAGTGGATTAGAAAATATTGTTTAGCACTATGTAAAGAGTTGTTAGGGGTTATTCGCGGCAAATATCCATCTATCCCAGCACCAGGAGCAGAGATATCATTAGATGGTGATACATTAAGATCTGAGGGAGCTGCTGAAAAAGATGTATTAATTGAGCAGTTGCGAGAAGATTTAGAACAAGCATCAAGACGAAATATGATGGAGCGACAAAGTGAAGAAGGTCAGTTCCAGCAAGATACTTTTAATAAAATACCGTTAAATATTTATATAGGATAATATGGCACTTTTCAGTTCAAAAAACGACGCAGCATTTATTAATACTGTTAATAGGGAACTAATAAATAATATTATAGAGCAAACTGTAATATTATATAGATCTAGTGTTGGAAGTACTGAAACTGATTTTTATGGTGAAACGCCTAGCAGTAAAGCGTATGATAGAGGTATTAGTATAAATTGTTTAGTTACAAAAGAAGAGCAATCATGGGATGAATCTGAATTTGGAGTTGATGTTAACCAAGCAGCATCATTTGCGTTCTTAAAAGATATGCTAATATCAGCAAATGTTGTTGTACAAGTAGGTGATATTATAAATCATGATAACGGGTATTGGGAAGTTAATGCAGTTGTTGAGAATCAATATTGGGGAGGTAAGCGACCTGATGACCCTAATTTAGATAGTGGAGAAAGTATATCAATAGTTGCTTCAGCACATTTAACAAGAAGATCAAAGGTAGGTATAGATGAACGCTCAGAAGAACAAGATGGTAGGATGTTATAATGGCAAAGCGTAATATTGAAAATATAAAACGAGAAACTATACGACGCCGTGATACAGATTCTGTAACTCATGCTAGTATCGGGTTAATGGATATTGATGAAACTATAAAATATTATTTTGATAACGTGTTAAGCCTTCAAGTTAATGATGCTCGGAAAAAATTAATAAATGTACCCGTTATGTATGGTACACCAGAGCGTTGGAATAATGTTCAAAAGTCTAATTTCTATAGAGATGCAAAAGGCAAAATTCAATTACCTATTATAATGTACAGACGTACAGGTATTACAAAAAATAGAGATTTAGGTACTAAGGTTGATGTAAATAACCCTTTAAATTATCTTGTTCAAAACCCTTACAGTAAAGAGAATAAATATACGCCTTTTGATGTCTTACGAGGCGTAAAACCTGTTAAAGAATATCATCAAGTGGTAATACCTGATTTTATAACTGCTACTTACGAATGTATAGTTTGGACTGAGTTTACAACACAAATGAATCGTATTATAGAAGCACTTTCTTATTCTGAAGGTTCTTATTGGGGCGATAAAGATAAATTCTTAGTTAAAGCAAAAATTGATGAATTTGGCTCATCAACAGAAATTGTTTCTGGTCAAGATAGAGCGGTAAAGAGTGAGTTTACTATTACGATAGATGGACATATAATAACAAATACAATGCAAAAACAACTATCTAACGGTGGTTCTAAATTATTTTCCCCTACCACAGTTACGTTTAATGAAAACGATAAGCTACCAGAATAACTTACTATAAAATAGTTTTTGCAAAAACTCTCATATATTTATATACGAATAATTTTACTTTTATCACAATAATAGGAGAGATTACATGGCTGAAAAAATTGTAAGTCCCGGCGTATTTACCCGTGAAAATGACTTATCATTCTTGCCCCAAGGTGTTGGTGAGATTGGCGCAGCTGTTGTTGGACCGACAGTAAAGGGTCCTGCAGGAGTTCCTACACTAGTGTCATCATATGCACAGTATGTAGAAATTTTTGGAAATACATATAAAAGTGGTAGTGACTACTACCAATATTTAACATCGCATGTTGCAGAACAATACTTGCAAAATGCCGGCTCTTTAACTGTTGTACGTATCGCAGGTGATAATGTAGCAACAGCTACAAGTAGTGTAAACAGTGAAGTAGTAACAACAGCAGGAACAATTGCAGCAGCTGAAGTGATATACACTGGTGGCTTATTTCAAGATGAAGGAGATGAAGTTAAGATAAATGTAGGTGGTATTGATTATAGATTCATAGCTACAGAGACAGATAATACTGTAGATGCATCCCCTTTATTCTTTGCCATTACAGGGTCTGATGCTGGTACAGCTGTCACCAGTTTAGTTGGTGCAATAAATAGTGCTAATATAGGTGTCTCTGCATTAGCTGATGGAGGTACACACTTTCAAGTAACTTCATCTACAGCAGGAACAGCTGGTAATTCTATTACAGTAACAACCGGTTCAGGTAATGTATTCGGAACAGCTCAGAATTTAACAGGTGGTGCTAATGGTGCTTCCACTCCAGCATTAAAACTTACTACACTAGGACACGGTTCAATAATGAACAGTTTCTCTACTGAAGCTGCTAACAATGTACTTGATAGTGGTTCAAAGGATAATATTCGTTGGGAAGTAACATCACGTGATACTAATACAGGTACATTTAATTTAGTGATACGTAGAGGTAATGATAGTAGTAATGCTAAAGTTCCTTTAGAAACATGGTCTAACTTATCTCTTGATCCTAATGCAACAAACTATGTTGCTAAAGTGATTGGTGATCAAGTTGAAACAGTCCAAGGTGGATCATCTGATCCTTACATTCAAATGGCTGGGTCATATGCAAATAAATCTAGATACATCCGTGTTGAGGTACTAAAACAAACAGTTGATTATCTTGATGAAAACGGTGCTGTTAGAATAGCAACTAATACTGACTTTATACCAGCTGTTGGTTCCGGCTCATTTGGTGGTGGTGCTGATGGAGATGTAGTTAATACTCAAGCAAAATTTTATGATAAAATTACTACAACAAATTGTCAAGGATATAACTTGTCTAATGGTACTAATGCTGCTGGTGGTACTGCATATATGCAAGCATTAAATCTATTAGCTAATCAAGATGAATATGATATAAACATGATTTTAATACCTGGTGCTAATCAAGAGATGCATTCTACTATAGTGGATAAAGCTATTAAAGTTTGTGAATCAAGAGGCGATTGCTTTGCTGTTGTTGATCCTGTTGGATACGGAAAAACACCTGCAAATGCAGTAACAGAAGCTGGGGATTATAACTCAAGTTATGCAGCAATGTATTGGCCATGGGTTCAAATACCTGACAATCAACTTA
>MDTC01099753.1_pt1 | contig 18500 bp, 14 predicted proteins | sample 811181 | NCBI WGS metagenome assembly MDTC01 (sample SAMN05326644, study PRJNA326480) | marine metagenome | isolation source: seawater | place: Pacific Ocean: North | collected 2011
GGCATTTTTATTGATTGTACATTCGGTGGTGGCGGATACTCAAAGGAGCTTTTAAAATTACCAAACTCACATGTAATAGCTCTTGATAGGGATAATGGGGCTGCACTAAGAGCAAATATTATTAAAAAAAAATATCCTGAACGATTTAACTTTTTTAATGAAAAATTTAGCAATTTAGAAAAAGTATTAAATAAAAAATATAAAGCTGACGCAATAATTTTTGATCTTGGACTGTCTTCCTTTCAACTATTAGATTTCTCGAGAGGTTTTTCGTTTAGATCTAATTCTAGAATAGATATGAACATGGGTTTATCATCTGTCTCTGCAGAAAATATAATTAATAATTTTAGTGAGATTGATCTAAAACACATAATAAAAGTATTTGGCGATGAAAATGAGGCATCAAAAATAGTAAGAAATATAGTTAAAGAAAGAAATATTAAAAAAATAACTACAGTCACACAATTAGTAGAAATAATAAAAAAAAGTAAAAAAAAAAATTACAAAAAAAAAATTAACGTTTGCACCAAAACTTTTCAAGCACTCAGAATTTTTGTTAATAAAGAAACCACAGAATTAATAGAAGGAATTACAAAGGCTACTAAATTTGTAAAATCTGGAGGCAAGATTATAATTGTTAGTTTTCATTCTATTGAAGACAAGATTGTAAAATTTTATTTTACAAATTATTCTAATAATAAATCTAGACCATCGAGATACTTGCCCGAAGAAAAAAATAAATTTATATTTTTTGAAGATTATAAAAATAAACCTATTAAGCCATCCAGCCAAGAAATCATTACAAATCCACCCTCAAGATCTGCAAAATTAAGAGTGGCGATCAGGAATAAAAATGAATTTAAAGATGTGGAAGAATTTAAACTTAAATTTAAAAAATATTTAAATTTAGAGGAGATTAATGTTTAATAAAAAAATTATTTTTTCGTTGATAGTATTTATATTTTTTATGATAGTTACATCTACCATCAAGAACGGAACAAGGATAATAGAAAAAAATATTTATAATAATCAAAAAAGAATTTCTATTTTAAAAAATAATTTGTATGAGTTACAGTTAGATTATTCTTACCTCACATCACCAGAATTAATTTCACAAAAAATATTCGAATATAGCAATAAAGATTATGAAAGTATAAAATTTTCAAAAATTTATTTTAATATTGATCAATTTTTACAAGAACAAAATAAAATTTTACTAACATCTAAAAATGAAAAAAAAATCAAAAACAAATAAAAAAATAAATATTAATCAAAAAAGTTTTTACTTTGAGGATTATTTAGAAACAAATCAAAAACAAAAAAAGTTTTATAAATCTTCTATTTCAGAAGATAGAATTTATGTTCTATTTTTTTTTTTCATTTGTCTTATAACAATTTTTACAATTAAAATTACATTTATATCAGTTCAAACACCTCAAGTTTTACAAGCAAAAAAAAACAGTCATAATTTTTTACCACTTAGAAGAGATATTGTAGACAGAAATGGAATATTAATATCTAGGAATATAAAAGCCTATCATGCAGCTATTAAGCCCAATTTGATTGATAATAAAGAAAAGTTTCTATTGAACATAAAGTTAAATTTCCCAGAAATATCTCAAACAAAATTAAAAAAAAAATTACTAAATGGAAAATATTTTTACTTAAAAAAAAGACTCACAGAAGATGAAAGAAAAAAACTATGGTTATTAGGAGATAAGTCTATTAAGTTTGAGCCGTATCAATCAAGAATATACCCTCATGCTGAACTTTATAGTCACGTACTCGGTCAAATAGATAACGATAATTATGGTATTTCTGGCGTTGAAAAATATTTTGATAAAGATCTTAAAAATTTAAAAAATATTGAAACACCAATAAAATTAACCTTAGATACTAATATTCAATATTTTGTTAAACAAGAATTAGATTTAGCCCTAGAAACATTCCAAGCACAAGGAGCAGCAGCGTTATTGATCGACATTAAAAATGGCGAGGTTTTATCTTTAGTTTCTTTGCCGGACTACAATATTAATATTCGTCAAGAGATTAAAGATAAAAAATATACAAATAAAATTACCAAAAATCTTTATGAACTCGGGTCAGTTTTTAAAACTTTTACTGTTGCTCTTGCGCTGCAAGAAAAATTAGTTGAACCAAATACTAAAATCAATAATATTACAAAAAAAATTAAGTGTTCTAAATATCAAATTTCAGATATTCATGAATTTCCGAAATCGATGACAGTAGAAGACATCTTGATAGAGTCCTCAAATATAGGGTCTATAAAGATTGCAAAAAAAGTTGGAGAAGACAAATTTAAAGAATTTATTAAAAACCTCAATTTGTTAAATGTGCCTGAACTTGAAATTGATGAAATTAGTTACCCACCTCAATTAAAATGGAATAAATGTAAGCTTGAAACAGTTTCATTTGGACATGGAATTATGACTACCCCATTACAAATTGCTTCTGCTTATGGCATAATCTCAAATGGTGGTTATGTGATTAAACCAACATTAGTTAAAAATAATGACTACAACTTTAAAAAAAACAAACAAATAATATCTGAAGAGACAAGCAATAAAATTATCAAAATATTGAGAAAAGTTGTAACAAGTGAGAACGGTACTGCTAGTTTAGCGGACGTCTTTGGCTATCAAATAGCTGGAAAAACCGGAACTGCTCAAAATTACCATAGTAAAGACGAAAATATAAATACGTTCATATCTATATTTCCAGCTCAAAATCCAAGATATGTATTTCTTGTACTTTTAGATAATCCAAAACCAGCACCTCATATAGTCTATAATTACAGAGGTAATTTGATAACAAATATAAAAAGAAATGAATCAGGCTGGAATTCGGTTTATGTGACGAGCAAAATAATAGAAAAAATCGGACCTATTTTAGCCATAAATAACGACGAGGTTTATAGCAACCATGTTGTTAAAAAAAATAATTAAAAGTTCCTTAAAAAAATTTCAAGGAATTGATATTAAAAACTTATCACTTGATAGTCGTTTGGTTAAAAAAGGCGATTTATTTTTTGCATTGAAAGGGAATAAATTTAATGGAGAAAAATTTATATCAAGTGCAATAAAAAAAGGCGCTTTAGCCGTAGTCTGTTCAAATAGATTTAAATCAAAAAATTTAAAGATTCCTTTCATCAAAGTAAAAGATGTAAAAAAAACTTTAAGTAAAGCTTGTAAAAATTTTTTCAAAAAAAAACCGAAGAATATTATAGCAGTAACAGGAACAAATGGAAAAAGCTCTGTTGCTGATTTCTTTTATCAGATTTTAAGCTTAAATAATATTCCCGTTGCTTCAATTGGGACTTTAGGAGTAAAAAAAAACAAAAAAACTAAAAAAATTGATCTTACTAGTCCAGATATTATTTCACTTCACAGGGAGCTTAATTTAATAAAAAAAGAAGGAATTAATAATGTAATTATAGAAGCATCTAGTCATGGTTTAGCACAATCTAGATTAGATTGTATAAACTTTAAAGTAGGAATATTTACAAATTTTAGTCAAGACCATCTTGACTTCCATATTTCAATGAATAATTATTTTTCTTCAAAAATGATTTTATTTAGAAAACTGTTAGACAAAAAAAAGTACTTAATAACTGATAGTGATATAAAAGAATTTTCTTTATTAAAAAATATAGCTAAAAAAAGAAAAATTAAGATTTTAACTATTAATAAAAAAATTATTATTCCACAAATATCTTTAATAGGTAACTTTCAAAAAAAGAATTTTGACATGGCCGTTTTAGCAGCAAAATTATGTGGTATTAAAAATAAAAAAATTTCTTCCATCGTAAAAAAAATTAAGAGTGTGAATGGAAGGCTTGAATTGGTTAGAAGTCTTAAAAATGACTCTAAAGTATTTATAGATTATGCACATACTCCAGACGCTCTTTTAAAAGCAATAAATGCTTTAAAAGACCATTATCAAAGTAGCGTTGTGTTAGTATTTGGTTGTGGAGGCCAAAGAGATAAAGAAAAAAGATCTTTAATGGCAAAAATAGCAAACAAACATTGCACCAAAATTTATGTAACAGATGACAACCCAAGATATGAAAATCCAAAAAAAATTAGAACCGCGATAATTAAAAATTTAGATAAAAATAAGTATATCGAAATTGGCAACAGAAAAAAAGCAATTGAACAATCTATTAAAAATTCAAACCCATTTGATTTAATTTTAATTGCAGGTAAAGGCCATGAGAATTTCCAAAATTATGGAAAAAAAATAATAAATTTTTCAGATAAAAAAATTGTAAAAAAATTAAAAATAAAAAAACTAAATTTTGAAAAAAAATCTTTCAATTATTTTTGGAACTCAAAAATTATGTCTAAAATTATAAATAAAGATTATGGTTTTGAAGGTGTTTCTATTAATTCTAAAGAAATAAAAAAAAATAATCTGTTTATAGCAATTAAAGGAACTAAAAATGACGGACACAAATATTTATCTAGCGCAATAAATAAAGGTGCCAAATATTGTGTGACATCAAAAAAGCCCAGTGGTAAAAATAAAAAAAAATTAATTTTTACCAACAACACTAAATCTTTTTTGAAGAAATTAGCTTTAACAAAAAGAAATTATTCTTACTCAAAGATTATTGCTGTAACTGGCAGTTCAGGAAAAACTACTTTAAAAGAATGTTTAGGTAAATTATTAAACTCACATCAAAACACTTACTGCTCTCCCAAATCCTATAATAATCATTTTGGTGTGCCTCTTAGTTTGGCAAATCTAGAGAGAAATCATAAGTATGGAGTTTTTGAAATAGGAATGAGCAGACCTGGCGAAATTCATTCATTATCAAAAATTGTAAGGCCCAATATTGCAGTCATTACTAATATAGCAGAAGCCCATATTGAAAACTTTAAAAATATCAAAGGAATAGCTAATGCAAAAGCTGAAATAATCAATAACATTATAAAAGGTGGAACAATTATTATCAATAAAGATGATAATTTTTTTAATTTCTTGAGTAAAAAAGCGAAACAGAAAAAAATTCAGGTAATATCATTTGGTTTTTCCAAAAAATCAGATGTATTTCCTATACATATTAATAAAAACAAAAATTATATCTTTATAAAAATTAAAGTCATTGATGAAACTGTAACTCTTAAAACAAAGGATATAAATATTTATAATATACTATCTTCTTTAGCGGTACTTAAATCACTTAAACTCAACTTAACTAAGATAGTAAAAGTTTTTAAATCAATAGAATCGGTTCAAGGAAGGGGAAAAATTTATGTAGTTAAAAGATTTAACAAAAACTTTAATTTAGTAGATGAAAGTTATAATTCTAATCCACTTTCAGCCTCAAACGCTATTTTAAATTTATCTAAAATTAAGAAGGTAAACTTTAAAAAGTATTTATTACTTGGAGACATGCTTGAACTTGGTAAAAAGTCATACCTTTTCCACAAAAATTTGTCAAAAATAATTAATAATACTGATATAGACAAAATATTTGTATATGGAGATAAAATATTAAATACTTATCGTCATATAAATAAAAAAAAACAAGGAAATATTTTGCAATATACTAATGACTTTGACTGCATTTTTTCTAAGATAATTAAAAAGAATGATTATTTAATGATAAAAGGTTCTAATACAACTGGGTTAAAGTTTGTTGCAAAAAAAATAATATCAGGTGCAAATCATGTTATTTAGTTTACTAACATCATTAATAGAAAATTATTCTTTTTTAAATGTCTTTAAATACCTTACTTTTAGAACAGGTTTAGCTGTAATTACTTCGCTAACAATAGTTTTTATAATAGGCGGCCCTTTGATTAAAATATTTTCTAAAAAACAAATAACTGGTCCAATTAGGCAGGATGGGCCTTTAGATCATATAATTAAAAAATCTGGTACCCCGACAATGGGTGGAATTATAATTATAGTGGGCATGATTTTAAGTACATTGCTTTGGGCAGATTTAAAAAATATATATATTTGGACCTTAATTTTTGTATCACTTAGTCTTGGTTTATTAGGGTTTGTTGATGACTTACTAAAAATAAAATTTAAAAATTCGAGAGGCTTGAATTCTAAGCTTAAATTTTTAGGTCAACTATTAATAGGGCTTGTAGCTTTAGTGATATTAATTAAATTTTCAAATCACGAATTTTTATATAACTTATATTTTCCTTTCTTTAAAAATTTAATATTACATATGGGTTTATTTTTTATTCCTTTTGGACTTTTTGTAATAATTGGCTCTTCCAACGCAGTAAATTTAACAGATGGCCTTGATGGTCTCGCTACGGTACCAGTTATGTTAGTTGCTCTTTCTTTTACTCTTATTAGCTACGTTGTTGGTAATACGATTTTTTCTGAATATCTTAAGCTACAATATATTCCTGATGTTGGTGAGTTATCAATTTTTTGCGGGTCTATAGTAGGGTCATGTTTAGGCTTTTTATGGTATAATGCACCTCCCGCAAAAATATTTATGGGAGATACCGGTTCTTTATCGCTTGGCGGTTCTTTGGCAGCAGTTGCAATCATTTCGAAGCATGAAATTGTACTAGCGATAATAGGAGGTTTGTTTGTTCTAGAAACTATTTCGGTTATCATTCAAGTTATTTCATTTAAATTGACGGGAAAAAGAGTTTTTATGATGGCTCCAATACACCATCATTTTGAAAAAAAAGGGTGGGCAGAATCCACGATAGTTATAAGGTTCTGGATTATTGCAATAATCCTGGCATTAATCGGTTTGGCGACCCTAAAATTACGATAATTAATGTTTTCTATAAATAAATTAAAAAAAAAAATTTTGCAGTTTATGGCTTAGGAGCAACAGGCAAATCTATAATTTCTTATTTTAAAAAAAGAGGATTTAGTAATTATTGTACATACGACGATTATAAAAAAAGTAATAAAAAAAATATTTTTATAAAATACCTAAAAACAGCCGATTTTATCATACTAAGTCCAGGCATCAATATAATAAAATCCAAATTAAAAAAAAATCTTTTGGAAAACAAGCAAAAAATTATTAGCGATCTAGATTTGTTTTATATGACCAATTCTAAAATAAAAACTATAGTAGTTACCGGCACAAATGGAAAGTCAACAACCTGTAAAATGTTGGAGCATCTTTTAAAAAAAAATAAAATTAATTCACATCTTGGGGGAAATATAGGAACACCAATATTGAAACTAAAAAGTAATAAAAATACAGTTATTGTGATCGAAGCTTCTTCATATCAATTATCTTATTCTAAATTCGTTAAACCTTCATGCGCTCTTATTCTAAATATTTCTAACGATCATCTAGAATGGCATGGAAATATGAAAAATTATGTTAATTCTAAATTTAAAATTTTTTTATTGCAAAATAGACAAAATATTTCAATTTTAAAACAAAAAAAATTAATCAAAATTTTTAAGAAAAAAAAATTTAAAAGTCGCTTAAAAATTGTAAGCCCACTTATCTATAAAAATATAAACGAGAAAATAAATAATGATTATTTAAATTTAGATAATAATTTAGAAAATATGTCATTTGTTTATGAAGTGTCAAAAATCTTTAAGATCAATAAAAAAAATTTCATTAACTCTATGACTTCATTTAAGGGATTACCTCATAGATATGAAAATTTTTTAAATAAAAAAAATATTAAATTTATTAACGACTCTAAAGCTACAAGCTTTAAAGCTTCTGTTTCTGCATTGAATCAAAATCAAAATATTTTTTGGATTGTAGGCGGTCAACCGAAATTTAAAGATAAATTTATTATTAAAAATATTAAAAAAAATATAATAAAGTGTTTTATAATTGGTAAGCATATTAATTTTTTTAAATCACAAATTAAAAATAAAATTAAAAAACATGTAGCTAAATCTTTAGAAAATGCATTATTAAATATTTTTAAAGAGATAAAAAAATATCCTGATAAGCAACTAACTGTGCTGTTCAGCCCAGCTAGCGCTTCATTTGATCAATACCAAAATTTTATTCAAAGAGGTAATGAATTCAAAAAAATATCCAAATTATATGCCAGAAAATACCTTTAGAGAAAAAATTAATATTTATTTTAGAAATATTGATAAAAAAATATTATTTAGTTTTATAACTTTATTTCTTTTGGGTCTTTTTTTTTCATTTTCTTCAACATCATCCTTAGCGGGTGAAAGATTAGATAAAGACTATTATTTTTTTTTCTCAAAACATTTAATGTTTGTTTTTCTTTCTATACTGATCATGTTTGTGATTTCTTTTATTGAATTAGAATTTTTGAACAAAACTATTATTCCTATTTTCATCATATTATTTACTTTTCTAATTCTTGTTCCGTTAATTGGAATTGAAGTTAAAGGCTCTCAAAGATGGCTTAATCTTTACATTTTTAGACTGCAACCAATTGAAATCTTGAAACCTTTTTTTGTTTTACTTACAGCAAAATTACTAACACGTGATAAAAACAAAACTACAAACGTGTCTTATTTTTTTTGTTTTATGTTATTAATTTCAATCATCATTTTGCTAGTCAATCAACCAGATGTAGGCCAGTCAATTCTTTTAACAGGAACATGGATTTCAATAGTTTTTATTTCAGGAATTAGCCTTTATTATATTTTTTCTTTTTTCAGCATTTCTATAATTGCTTTCTTAGGTTTAATTTTTTCTTTCCCTGAAAAATTTGGCTATATCATTAATCGGTTATCAACTTTTTTAGATCCATCAAAGGGGGATAGTTTTCAATCACAAAAAGCATTGAATGCAATTAAACAAGGGGGATTAAAAGGACAAGGTATGGGTGAGGGCACATTAAAAGATAGTGTACCAGAAGCTCACACAGACTACATTATAGCAGTTATAACTGAAGAATTTGGATCAATTATTTCAATTTTGATAATTTTAATTTTCCTATTCATAGTTTTTAGAATAATCAAAACTACAATTTTAGAACAAGAACAGTTTCTAAAGATGTCCCTTTGTGGGCTTTCTTCGATATTAATATTTCAAACATTTATCCATATTGGTGTAAACACCAGTTTAATACCAACCACTGGAATGACGCTTCCTTTTTTAAGTTACGGTGGATCGTCTTTATTAGGTAGCGCTACATTAGCTGGAATAATATTAAACTATACAAAAAGAAGGTTTTATGAAGAAGAGATTTAGTCAAAAAATAGTAGTAGCTACCGGCGGTACAGGCGGCCATATATTTCCTGCAAAAGCACTAGCAGATTATCTAGTAAAGAATAATTTTCTAATAAATTTAGTAACAGATGAAAGAGGATATCAATTTTTAAAAAATAATCTTAATTACAAAATAAAGATTATTAATTCAGCTACAATATTTAAAAAAAATCCAATTAAAATAATTTTCTCAATTTTTAAAGTAATATTTTCTTTAATTAATTCCTATATATTTTTAAAAAAAATTAAACCAGACATGGTATTTGGAATGGGTGGATATTCATCTTTTCCCATATGTATTGCTGCAAAATATTTAAAAATTCCTTTCATAATATATGAAAACAATTTAATAATTGGAAAATCAAATCGATATTTATTACCTTATGCAAAAAAATTATTTGTAGCGTATAATGACTTAAAAGGAGCCGATGTTAAATACAATGATAAAATTATTCAAACAGGAAATATTATAAGAGAAAAAATTTTAAATTTTAAAAAAAACAATCTTGAGAATGTCTCGAAAGATCTTAATATAATTATTTTAGGAGGTAGCCAAGCCGCCATGTCATTTGCGTTAAAATTACCTAAAATATTCGAGAAATGCAAAAAAGAAGGTATAAACATAAATATTTATCAACAATGCTTGGAAAGCCAAAAAAAATTTTTAGAAAAAAAATATTCATTCTTAAATATTAATCATGAAATTTTTACTTTTAGTAATAATCTTCTAGAATATTTTTCAAAAGTTGACTTAGCAATTACTCGTTCTGGATCTTCGATGATGGCAGAATTATTAAACTGTCAAATACCAATTATATCAATTCCGTTACCAAGTTCCGCTGACAATCATCAATATGAAAACGCTAAATTATTTGAAAAAAGAGGATACGGATATTTAATTGAAGAATGTGAAATTGACTTAAAGTTATTTCAATTGATTAAATCAATCCTTGACGATAAAGATTTGTTAAATCAAATGAAATTAAAACAAAAAAAACACTCAGATAAAAAGGTTTTTGAAATAATCCATAATGAAATGAGCAAAATAATTAATGAATAATATCAGTATAGGAAATAAAGAAGTAATTCATTTTGTTGGAATAGGCGGGATCGGAATGAGTGGTTTAGCTCAAATTATGAAAACTATGGGCTTTAAGATTCAAGGAAGTGATTTAAATAAAAATAAGAATACTGAAAATTGTAAAAAATTAGGAATTAGAATTTTAATTAAGCATGTTAAAAAAAATATTAACAATGCAACAATAATAGTAAAATCTAGTGCAATTTTGAAAAATAATATTGAACTGAAAGAAGCACGAAAAAAAAAACTACCAATTTACGAAAGAGCTGAAATGCTCGCAAATGTAGTAGCTTTTAAAAAAAATATCATAATCACAGGTTCGCACGGAAAAACGACTACAACTTCATTGACAGCAAAAATTTTATCAGAAACAAAATTAGATCCTACGATTATTAATGGAGGAGTTATTAATTCTTTAAAAAATAATGCTAAATTCGGGAAAGGTGAATGGACAGTTTTAGAGGCAGACGAGTCAGATGGAAGCTTTTTAAAACTTCCCATAAATTACTCAGTTGTTACAAATATAGATAATGAACATCTAGATTATTATAAAAGTTATAAAAATTTAATGTATACATTTACTAAGTTTATAAATAAGACCCCACCTATTGGTAAAGCAATTTTATGCTTAGACAACATAAACATAAAAAAAATTATAAGAGAAACAACTAAGAAAAACTATTTAACATATGGTTTTGACGTCAAATCTAATTATAGAATAACAAATATTAATTATGGATTTAACACAAAGTTTGATTTGATAATAAAAAATCCTGGATCTAAAAAAAAAATCATTAAAAATATAGTCCTCAATTTAATCGGAAAACACAATGCTTTGAATGCAACTGCTTCAATTGCAGTATGTTTAAATTTAGGTGTAAAAATTAATTTAATAAAAAAAGCTTTAAAAAACTTTTCCGGTGTACAAAGAAGATTAACTAAAATATTTACTAAAAATAAGAGAGAATTTTATGATGACTACGCACATCATCCAACTGAAATATCTTCTGTTTTAGAGGGTTTGCGACAAGTTTATTTATCCAGGCATTTGATAAGTGTTTTTCAACCACATAGATATTCAAGAATAAAGAATTTAAAAAGAGAGTTCACTTTTAGTTTTTCAAAATCTAATAAAGTAATTTTATGTCCAGTATACAATGCTGGAGAAAAAAAAGATAAAATTTACAACCAAAATCAATTCGCTAGACAAATAGCTAAAAATTCTAAGGTTCAAGTTATAGTGATTAAAAATCAAATAGAATTACAAAATTATCTTAGAAAAAATCTAGTTAGTGATGAAATTATTATTGGAATGGGTGCAGGAACCATATCAAAATGGATGCATGATTTAAAAAATATATTATGAAAAAATTTTCAGAAGAATTAAAAAAAAATTTTAAAAATATTTACAATAATGAAGGTTTATCAAAATATAGCTGGTTTAACCTTGGAGGATCAGCTGATATATTTTTTAGGCCTAGTAGCATAAATCAACTATCTGCTTTTTTGAAATTGCTGAAAAATAAAAATATACCAATTAATATATTGGGCGCAGGTTCAAATACTTTAATTAGAGACGGTGGAATTAAAGGAATTGCTATAAAATTAGGATCTAAATTTTCATATTTAAATTTATCTGATAAAAACAACATTGAAGCAGGAGCAGCAACATTAGACAGGCAGCTTTCAAATTTTGCTTCAGACAATTCAATTAGTGGTCTAGAATTTTTATCTTGCATTCCAGGCTCTGTAGGTGGCGCAATAAAAATGAATAGCGGTTGCTATGGTTCAGAAATTTCAAAAATATTAATTTCTATCGTTGTTTTAGATTCAGATGGAAATAAAATAGAAATACCAAGAGAGGAGATAAATTTCTTTTACAGAGGTTGTAGCCTTTCAGACAATTTTATTATTTTAAGCGCTAAATTTAGAGGCAAAATAAATGATAAAAATAAAATTAAGCTTAAACAAGCTGAGTTAATTGAAAGAAAAAAAAATACACAACCTAATAGAGTTAAAACTTGTGGAAGCACATTCAAAAATCCCAATAATGAAAAAGCATGGGAGCTAATTAAAAAATCTAAATGTGATAAAATGAGTGTCGGTGAAATCAGAATTTCTGAACAACATAGTAATTTTTTTATCAATAACGGAAAAGGAACTTCACACGATATTGAAGAGTTAATTAATAAAGTTCGAAACGAAGTTTTAAAAGTTACTGGAACAAACTTAGAATTAGAAATTAAAATAATTGGTGAAAAAATATAAATTCATGAAGAAGTTTAAAAAAAACATTATGATTGTATTAGGTGGAACCTCCAGAGAAAGACAAGTAAGCCTAAGTAGTGGAAAAGCTTGTTTGAAAGCAATTAAGAGATTGGGATTTAATGTAAAAACGTTTGATCCTCAAAAAAAAAATTTTGAACAAATAAATAAAAAAAAAATAGATATAATTTTTAATTCTTTACACGGAAAAGAAGGAGAGGATGGAATTGCCCAGAGTTATTTTGAATATCTTAAAATTCCATACACTCATTCGGGAGTAATCTCTTCAATGAAAGCCATGGACAAAGAAATATCCAAAAAATTATTTATTAAAAAAAAAATTTTAACACCAAATTATTTTGTACTATCAAAATTAATTAATATAAAAAATAATTTAATTAAATTAATAAAAAAAAATAAAATTAATTTTCCCATTGTAATTAAACCAATAAATGAAGGGTCAAGCATTGGGGTTAGAATATGCAAAAATTTAGATATGCTTATCAAGAATACCAATTATCTTTTTAAAAATTACGAGACGTTGATTTTTGAACAGTACATCCAAGGTCAAGAGGTGCAAGCAGCTGTATTAAACAATAAAGGAATAGGTGCAATTGAATTAAAACCTAAAAGAATATTTTATGATTATAAGGCAAAGTACAGTAAGTCCGCGAATACTTCCCATATTATGCCTGCAGCCATACCTAAAAAAAAATATATCGAAGTTTTAAAAATTGCAGAAAAAGTGCATAAAGTTTTGAAATGTAGAGGAGTTACAAGAAGTGATTTTAAATTTTATAAAAATAAATTTTATTTATTGGAAATTAATACTCAACCAGGAATGACAGACCTATCCTTAGTACCGGAAATAGCAAAATTTAAAGGCATATCATTCGATAAATTAATAGAGAGAATTATTTTAGATGCCAGTATTAATAAATGAATAAATCATTCAAAATTATTATTTTCCTATTATTATTTCTAACTTTTTCAACATACTCACCAAGTGAAAAAAATAGTCATAAAAGTTTTTTATTCCCAATTAATAAACTTAAAGTAGCTAAACTCGAAACCATAAAAGAAAGAGATTTACTAGATGAATTAGAGACAATGAAGGGAGGGAGTCTTTTATTTGTAAATCATACGCAGACCAAAAGAATTTTGAAAAAATTTGATTTCATAGATACATTTGAATTAAAAAAAATATATCCAGATACAATAAAAATAACTATTTCTGAAAAAACTCCTATTGTAATTTTTTTTGATGGAAAGAAAAGATATTATCTAACAGACAAAGGAGAGCTAATTAAATATTTTAAAAACGTTAAATTAGCTGAACTACCGTTATTGATTGGTAAAAAAAAAGATTTTCATAAATTTTATACTAAATTAAAATCAATAAATTTTCCTGTTAATGAAATACAATCATTTAACTATTTCAATATTGGTAGATGGGATATTATTTTGAAAAATGAAAAAATAGTCAAATTGCCCGATAAAAATTATATTAAGGCTTTAAAAAATTTCAGTACTTTGATGAAAGATAAAAACTTTGATAAATATAAATCATTTGATTATAGAATTAATGACCAGTTAATATTAAATTAGATTACTATGGAAATAGACAAACCTTATTTATTTATAGAAATTAATGAAAAAAATTTCATTTTTTTTATAGCTCAATACAATCAGGATTTAGACTTTAAAATTCTTGAAACAAAAGTTGTTGAATCTTCAGGAATTCTTAAGGGACAAATAGTAGATATTGAACATTCTTCAAAAATCATAAAAGATAACTTAAACATTTTAGAAAAAAAAATATCACATACCTTTAAAAACGTTACCATTATTAATGACGAAGATAATTTTAGATGTATAAATGTTTCGGGCTACAAAAAATTAGCTGGATCACAAATTTCTAATGAAAATATTTCTTTCATTTTAAATAATTTAAAAAAACTTATAATAAATAATAATCCAAATTATTCACTGGTACATTTATTTAACTCTGGTTTTGTTCTTGACAAAGTAAATTTAGAAAAATTACCGATCGGTCTTTATGGAGAATTTTATAGCCACACCCTAACCTTTTTTTTATTATCAAAAAATAATATTAAGAATTTAAAATTAGTTTTAAATAATTGTCATATTGAAATTGATAGAATTGTATTTAGATCTTTCGCAAAAGGTTTTGATGTTGTAAAAAAATTTCCACAAAAGGACTATATTAAATTAATTAATATTGGAAAAAGCAAAAGTCAAATTTCTATTTTTTATCAGTCATCTTTTATTTATCTAGAAAAATTTGATTTTGGCACTGACATTATAATGAAAGATGTATCAAAATTATGTTCTTTAAATTTAAACAGCGTTAAAGAAGTCTTCAAAAATATTGATTTTAATAAATTTAGCGGAGATAGAAAAGAAATTTATTTAGAAAAAAAATATTTTGAGAATCAAACTTATAGAAAAATAAGCTTATCTCATCTTTATCAAATAGTTTTCGCAAGAGTTGAAGAGTTGACTAATATAATCTTTAAAAAGAATGTAAATTTAAGAAGCTTTAATAATAAAAAAAGCCAAATTTTAAAACTTGTCTTCGATGATGAAAATATAAATAACAGCTGTAGTGAGATTTTTAAAAAAATCTTTTCAACAGCAGGAGAATTAGAAGTTCTTAAAACAACCCAAGATGAACATCTATCTTCATGTAAGGCTTCCGCAGAATTAATAGGCAAGGGCTGGGAAAAAGAGGCAATTCCAGTAATTCAAGCTAAAAAGTCTATAATCTCCAGAGTATTTTCTACGATATTCGAGTAAAAACCTCTCGTATTTTATTGAAACATTAGTTGTTTTAAATATTTTTACCTAATTATGTATATGTATTTGTACATGAAAAATACTTATCAAAACACAATCCTTAATGATGTTTCATTCAATGGAATAGGCCTGCATACAGGAAAAATGTCTAATGTCAGATTGCTTCCTGCAAACGAAAATACGGGAATAATATTCAAGAGAACAGATCTTAAATCTGACAATATTATAAAAGCAAATTTTAATAACGTATCTTCATCAAAACTTTGTACAACTTTAAAAAATTCTGCGGGAACTACAATTTCTACTATAGAACATTTAATGGCAGCTTTTTATATTACCGGAGTAGATAATGTCATTGTTGAGATAGATAATATAGAACTACCAATTATGGACGGATCATCTAAAGAGTTCATTAAAATAATAAATCAAATAGGATTAATTAAACAAAGCGCAAAAAGAAAATTTTTAAAGATTAAGAAAAAAATTGAGCTAAAAGAAAATAATAAAATTATATCTATCGAGCCAAATGATGAAAGTCTTGAAGTTGAATTTCAATTAAATTATTCTAACAGTTTAATTGGCAATCAAAAAAATCAAGTTGACTTTTATAATCATGATCTTAAAGACATCTATTCCTCTAGAACTTTTTGTCTATACGAAGATATTGAAACAATCAAAAAACAGGGATTAGCAAAAGGTGGCTCTTTAGAAAACGCAATTGTAGTAAAAGATAAAGAAATTATGAATGAAGGTGGTTTAAGAAATGATAAAGAATTTGTTAACCATAAAATTTTAGATCTTGCGGGAGACTTTTTATTATCAGGATACAGAATACTGGGAAAAGTAAAATGCAAAGAAGGTGGTCACAATCTAAGTAATAACTTCCTTAAAAAAATATTCAATGATCAATCTAATTTTGAAGACTTTACGGTTAATAATGTTGAACTATTTAAGAAAGATATCAAAGCACCAGTCAATAAATTAGCAGTTAACGCCTAATAACATACCTTAAAAATTTACCTCATACATTAAATTTGATATGACTGATTGTTATGAATATTAAAATTTTTCTAATAACAGTAATTCTAATGTTAAATTTTTCTTGCTCAAAAAAAGATGAATTGAATATTAACAAGCCTTCACCAGAGGAAAAGGCTTATGAGGTTTATAATGAAGCAGTTGAAAATATGGAAAAAGGAGATTGGTTTTACGCATCAAAAAATTTTTCAGAAGCAGAACTGATAATGCCAAACTTGCAACATGCATCCAAGTCACTGTTAATGTCTGCCTACTGCTTGTATCAAATTAATTTTTATCCAGAGGCACAAGCTACGCTCGAAAGATTTATCGCAAAATACCCGATAGATGACAATATAGAATATGCAAAATATTTAATGGTAATAACACACTACGAACAAATTTTAGATGAAAAAAAAGATATAAGCCCACTTTTAATATCAAAAGATATAATAAGTAAATTTATCAAAGAATATCCTGATTCTGAATATACATTGGATTTAAAATTTAAAATTGATTTAATTAATAATCAACTAGCTTCCAAAGAACTTTATGTTGCCAAATACTATATTCAAACGCAAAAATGGGTTCCAGCAATTAATAGATTAAAGAATATTGTCGATAAATATGATCAAACTATATTTGTCGAAGAAGCTCTTCATAGATTGGTCGAAATTTATTATAAAGTTGGATTAATAGACCAAGCTAAATCAACAGCAACTTTACTCGGGTATAATTATAATAGCAGTCAATGGTATCAGCAATCATATAAAATATTAAACAAAAATTACGACTTGCCCAAAATAGCCAAAAAGAAAAAAGATAATAAAGATAAAGAAAAAGGTCTAATTAAAAGAACAATTAAAAAGCTTTTGTTAAAATAAATGTCAAAAGATAAAAAAGATATAATACAAAATTATAAAAAAAAAATTACTCTTCTAAAAAAACATAATCAATTATATTTTAATAATGATAAACCAGAAATAACCGATGCAGATTATGATATTTTAAAAAATAAAATTAGACAATTAGAAAACAAAAATATTTATTTAAAAAAACTAAATTTAAATCAAAATAAAATAGGAGCACCCCCATCAAATAAATTTAAAAAGGTAAAACACCTTAAGCCCATGCTTTCACTGTCAAATGCATTTGATTTAAGTGACATGAAAGATTTTATTGCTAAGATTAATAATTTTTTAAAAAATAGAAATCAAAACATTGAGTTTTCTTCTGAACTTAAAATAGATGGAATTTCTGCAACTTTGATTTATGAAAATGGAATTCTCACTAAAGGTCTTTCAAGGGGTGACGGTATTACAGGAGAAGATATTTTAGAGAATATAAGAACTATTAATGATATTCCAAAAAAAATAGATGATAACAATATCCCATCCCTACTAGAAATAAGAGGAGAAATATTTATTGGAAAGAAAGATTTTATAAAACTCAAAGATAAATTTGCAAATCCTAGAAATGCTGCAGGAGGATCTTTGAGACAAAAAAACCCGGAGCAAACGTCTAAAATACCTCTTAAATATTTTGCCTATGGATTTGGAGCTACTAATGAAAATAAGATTAACACTCAAACAGATTTTTTAGAGAAGATTAAAAAGTGGGGATTTTCTATCAACCCACTTTACAAGATAGTAAAAAACTTGAAAGATATTGAGACACACCACACTTATATAGATTCAATTAGATCCTCTTTAGACTACGACATCGATGGGTTAGTTTTTAAAGTTAATGATCTAAAATTACAAGCAAGGTTAGGTAATACCTCAAGCTCACCCCGTTGGGCGATTGCGTATAAGTTTTCAGCAGAAAAAGCAGTTACTAAAATTAAAGATATAGTCATTCAAGTAGGCAGAACTGGAGCAATAACGCCTGTTGCAAAAGTTGAACCGGTAACAGTTGGCGGAGTTGTAGTTTCCAATGCAACTTTACATAATGAAGATGAAATAAGAAGAAAAGATATTAGATTAAATGATACAGTTCAAATTCAAAGAGCGGGGGATGTAATACCCCAAGTAATCTCTGTAGACTTGTCCAAGAGAGATAAAAAAAGTAAAAAATATGTTTTCCCAGAAAAATGTTTATGTGGTTCAGTTACACAAAAAGAAATTA
>MDTC01232288.1_pt1 | contig 18500 bp, 19 predicted proteins | sample 811181 | NCBI WGS metagenome assembly MDTC01 (sample SAMN05326644, study PRJNA326480) | marine metagenome | isolation source: seawater | place: Pacific Ocean: North | collected 2011
AGAAGTCAGGTTAATTGCTAAATGTTGGACTAGAAAAACCATAAGGAATATTCCAGACAACGCCATTAGTACCTTTTTTAATATCGATGTGTACATCAGATTGTTGTGTTGTTGTGTATACAAAAATACTAAACTAGTGTGCAATTAAGTAAACTTAATTAATGTTTTTTGGGGTTGTAGTTCAATTTAGCTTCAAAAGTCCAATTAGCTTTGATATCAATTATTTCTGGAAACACCTGTATTTTTTCGTTGTTATTCAAGTAATTAAAACCGCCGTGGTCCCACTTTCGGTTTTGATTATTGTCTTGGTAGACTCTTAACTGATATTTACCGGGTTTTAAATTAATTAAACTTTGTTTTTTATCAAAATCCAAAACGTTGATAGTTTTATTGTTTTGAAAAAGTTCTAATATGGAATTTTCGTAATAGTTTTCTGATGTTACAGTCAGGCTTCCAAAATTCACTTCAGAAAAATCAAAGAATAGTTTTGTAGAATCGTTCGATTGGTAAAATTTATCAGTTAGCGCACTATCAAGCAGAATTATGGACACTTTTTCTTTGATTTTAAAATCAGGCGACAATTCTAAACGGAATGGATCAATCAGTGTTAATTTAACAGCCTTGTTATCAATATAAATCTTATTTGAATCAAACTCATTTAATGGCAAATTTGAAGAAATTATTATTGAATTGTTTTTAATCACTTCTTCATTTTCAGAAATTATTTCCAAGTCAAAATTATTATGTTTAATTTGACTGTTTAATCTTATAGAGTCATAAAAGTTTCGGTGTTTAAAATGTATAAGTTCAATTGAGTCATTACACCAAAATATTGATTCATATTTTTTTCTCAACCAAAAGCCATCACAATTTAAAATTTCAATAGGTTCACTTAGTAAGTTGTGTTCAAAGTGAATCAGATTTTTATGTCTGCTTTCGTAAACTTTAATGGGGTTTAAATTTTCTTGAAAAACTTTTAGGTTAAATACTTTGTTAAGAGTATGAACCGAAGTCTTTTTAGACACGAGCTCTCCTATATCATAATCAAAATTATTATTATTATCGCAAAATGTAAAGATCGAGTAAAGAGTATCTTTTATATTTTCAATTTTGTATTCTCCATTTTCATCAGTTAATCCAAAATATTGTAAATTTATTAATGAATCATGTTCATTGAATAATGATACAACACAATTTGGTTGCTTTTCAGCAAATAAAAAGTCTGACACATTTCCGGAGACATAACATGAATCTATTTTCTGTCCAGTTGAAAAAACATACTTAAGGTTTTTAATTTCGTTTCCTTCATTTAAATCAATAATTGAATTATTAAAGGTTATTGTATATGTTGTGTTCTTTTTAAGATCACAATTTAAATTAACAACAATGGATTTATTTTTCCTTGTAATTTCTGGTCTAGGAAGACAACTAGGTGTTATTCTAATATTGTCTATATTTTGAAGATTTATGTATTCATCAAAGTATAAAGCTATGCTGTTTGAATTAAAATTAACTGAGAAGTTTTCAGGTGAAGATTTAAGTAAAACAGGCGGTGTAGCGTCTCTTTCTCCTCCACCTGGGGGGAGAACGTTCGCGCACCCGATCAAAGCAATAAATAAATATATATAGTTTCTCATATGTGTTAATCATTAAAGGATAAATCCATCTCCTTTTGCATCAAATCTATTTTTTCAATTTTGACAGAAACAGATTTTCCTAAAAAATATTTTTTACGGCTCCGGATTCCGACATACTCATGTAAATGTTCATTAAAGATATAATGATCATCACTTAAGTAATCTTTGGGGACTAAGCCCTCGCCCTTACCCTCATCTAATTCAACATAAATCCCCCATTTTTTCACTGATGAAATTATTCCCATAAAATTATTTCCAATATACTTTTTAAGTAAGCTCAGTTGAAAAAGTTTGATTGTACTTCTTTCAACGTCAGTATATGTTTTTTCTATGTTTGAAAAGTGAATACATTTTTTTTCGATATCGGAGACAACGAGCCTTTTCTCATTTAATAACTTTTCTAGCAACCTATGAACCAAAAGATCTGAATAGCGTCTAATTGGGGATGTGAAATGTGTGTAATTACTAAAACCTAAACCAAAATGACCAATGTTTTTAGAGCTGTATTTTGCTTTTGCCATACATCTAAGAATGAGATTATTTATTGCATCTTGATTTGTATTATTTATATCAACTTTTAAAATTTTATTTATAAACTTCGGAAGTTTAAGCTTTTCAAAACGGGGAAAATCATTTTCCGTGGAAATATTAGAAATGTATTTTGATATTTCTTTTAATTTCTTTAGATCAGGAAGGTCGTGAACTCTGTATACAGATGATCGCACTTTTTTCAGCTTAGTAGCAACAATTTTATTAGCCAACAACATAAATTCTTCAACTAATTTGTGTGAATCTAATGGAACTTTTTTTGATATTGAAATGGGATTTCCTGATTTATCTACATGGAAGGATACGCTTGACCTTTCAAATTCAATAGATCCGTTTATAACTCTTGTTTTTCTTTGCTTTTTTGCAACTTGATTTAGAACATTTAATTCATTAAAAAAATCCCCTTTTTCGTCTCTAATAATTTTTTCAACATCTTCATAAGAAAATCTTTTATTAGAATTTATTATCCCTTTAGTGATTTTATTTGATAAGATGTTGAACTCCTTATCAGTTTCCAAAACAACCGAAAAAGTAAATCGGTCAACGCCTTCTTTTAAAGAACACAAATTATTAGAAAGTTTTTCGGGCAACATTGGTATAACTCGTCCAGGAAAATATAATGAGAATGCTCTTTGGTATGCTTCTTTATCAATTTCGGACTCGGGTTTAACATAATGTGATACATCTGCGATATGTATTCCAATTATATGATTACCGCTCTTTTGAGTGGTTATTGAAATTGCGTCATCAAAATCTTTTGCGTCACTGGGATCAATTGTAAAGGTTTTGATTTGCCTAAAATCTTCACGATTCTCACTATTTTTATAAACAACTTCGTTATCAAACTTATCTAGTTCTTTATAAATTGACTGGGAGAAATGGGTTTTAATATTGAAAAGTTCCAAATTTGCTGATATTTCAGTATTTAGGTCAATTTCATTATTTAAAATTTTAATTACTTTTCCAAATGGGCATCCAGCTGATATTGGCCAATCACTAAATTCAATAATTACAGAAGATTTATTTTTTGCACCATTTAATTCTTTTTCAGGTATAAAAAAATCAGAACCATCTTTCTTATTGTAAGAAACAAAAAAGAAATTGCGATTTTCTTTTGTAATTTTACCCCAAAATCTAGTTTTATTTCTCAATAAAGTACTACAAACTTTACCTTCGAGCTTACTTTTTTTTGATTTTAATAATTTAAAGCTTACCGTGTCTTTATTTAACGAATTCAAACGATTTTTTTCGCGTACAAAAATTTCCTCATCAAATTCATCGCACTTGACATAACCGTTTCCAGAGCGGTTAATGTCGATAATTCCTGTAAAAGTTTTAATTGGCCAATTAAATTTAAATTTATATTTGTTGTGTTTTATTAAACCTTCTTGGGCGAGCTCTTCTATCGCGAAGGATATCTTTTCATTAGAAGTCTTAAATCTTTTTCTTACCTCCCAACAAATTTGCTTTATATTTAAACCAGAATTATTTTTAATTAAAGCTCTTTTAATTTCTTCCTTCAAAAGAATACTCATGGAACATTTTAATTTTTATCATTTTTAATAATAACTAATTACAAACAATATAGCTCAATTTATTAAATTTATAAAGTATTTAATATAAGCTGACGTAGCTCAGGGGTAGAGCACTTCCTTGGTAAGGAAGAGGTCGGGAGTTCAAATCTCCTCGTTAGCTCATTTGCAACTAATTTAGATGAGGTTTTTTTTTATTTGTTTTTTATATTTCACTTTTATAATTTCTTGTGTTGATGACCAAAAGAGTTATGAATGCATAGATTCAGTATGTTTAGAAGACGATAATGGCAGCTATGAAACGGCAAATGACTGCATTGAAAGCTGTATTGAAAATTTACAAAATTCAAATGTTGTTGTAACTTTTTTTCTATATGAAAATTGTCCAATATCACAGTATATGTGCGGCCCTATTAGAGACGCATATTATTTATTTAATGACTCTCTAAAATCAAACTTTATTTTTAGAGGGTTTTCTCCAAATTTGATTTCTTCCCCGTCTAGTCTGGAAAACTTTGTATTAGACTATGAAATCCCCTTTAACCTTTACACAGACTTTGATTATGAATCAAATGATATAGGAATATACACCTCAATATACCAACCAATTGTAACACCAGAAGTTTTTATAGAGGTGTCGGACTCTTTGATTTACAGGGGAATGATAGATAATAGCTATCTTACTATTGGTCAATGGACCCCTCCAACAGAAAATTACTTGAACATTGTTTTAAACAGTTTAGTTCTAGATACAGATATAGATTATTTTGAAACTGATGCTGTTGGATGTTTAATTAATTATTAGCCCCATAATCATCATAATAATTTTTTAATTTAATACAAAATCTGAAAAAAATAGTGTTAAATTAGTTAAAGCACAATTTTTTAAACACTGCGCGTCTCATGATTAAAAAAATAGTAATTCTTTTTTTATTAAACATAAATATATGTTTTAGTCAAGCTAATTATATTATTAGTCCTGACGTTATCAGCTCATCAGGTGGGGACTTTTCTAATTTCAATTATAACTTATCATTTACAATCGGTGAAATATCCACGGAGACCTTACAAGCCTCTAATGCTATATTAACACAGGGGTTTCACCAAGATTACATTAATGTTACAAGTATTAGTGAAGATATGTTTACAAATAACGTTAAAGTTTATCCAAATCCAACAAATGATCACTTGTTTGTGACATTTGATAATATCGATAGTGTTAACATAAAATTAACAGATTACACAGGCAAGGTGGTTTTAAAAAAACAAAATTATCTTATAAATTATGAACCCTATATAGATTTGAGTTTTTTGCCCTCTGGCCTATATTTGCTTTCATTAAACTTCAACGATAAATACAATTCAGTATTTAAAATAAATAAAATTAATTAACATGAAACACATAAATTACTTCACTATAGTTATGTTATTATCTGGACTTGCTTTCTCGCAAGCTCCACAAACATTTTCTTACCAGACAGTTGTCCGTGATTCAAACTGGAACCCCAGGTCAAACGAGTACCTTAACGTCTCAATTAGCATTACTGAAGACAGTCCTGATAACTTTCCTATTTATCGTGAGATACATGACTCAGTACTTACAAACTCCATTGGTCTGATTAACTTATCAATTGGAGCCGGTATTCCAACAGCGAGTTCATTTGAGGAAATTGACTGGGCAAATCACTCTCACTTTTTAACTGTTGGGATATCCGAGATTTCCGACGACTTAAATGACTCCGATTATTTAATAATGGGATCAACACAACTTAGAAGTGTACCTTATGCGTTGTTTTCACAAACAAGTGGAAATCCGGGTAATCCTGGTCCGCAGGGACAAACAGGACCACAGGGCCCTCAGGGCGAGATGGGAATGCCAGGCCCAGTTGGCCCCATTGGTCCGCAAGGTCCAGTTGGCCCCCCCGGTGAAGCATCTACCATACCGGGCCCGCAGGGTGACCCAGGCCCGCAGGGGCAACCAGGAAATAGTATGTACCAAGATTGGTTAGCTTACACAGATGAAAATGGTAACACACCTAACATAGGTGGAACAATTGAGGAGTATTTATTAGGTCAAAATATATTTGAATTTTGGCAAAATAGTGGTAATCAGGGTGCATCTTTAGAGGATTTTTTTAATTTCTTGCAACAAGGTCCCCAGGGCTCACAAGGTCCTCAGGGCCCACAAGGTCCTCAGGGCCCACAAGGTCCTCAGGGACTGCCATTAAGTGAAATAAGCTTAGATGATGTCTCTATAAATTTCAACGGTACCTGTTACGAGCTAACATTAGGATTTGGAGAATCCATGGTCCTCATGCTTGGTGATATCGTAGATTGCCAATAACTAAATATTTAAATCTAATAGAATTGGGCAGTGATCAGAGTGATGAACGTCCTGTAATATTTTAGCTTCATTAATTTTGCTTGTTAAAACTTTGGATAACATATGATAATCAATCCGCCAACCTTTGTTATTTAGTCTTGAATTTGCTCTGTAACTCCACCAGCTATATTGATGAGGACTTACATTTTTTTCTCTAAAAGTATCTACAAACCCAAGTTTTAAAAAATTACTAATCCACTCTCTTTCTTCGGGTAAAAACCCAGAGGTATTCTTGTTAATAAGAGGATTGTGTATATCAATAGCCTTATGACAAATATTAAAGTCTCCCGAAATTACACAGTTCTGTCCGTTGAAATTATCTCCGATAAACTTATAAAAGAATTTTAGAAAATTCATTTTATATAATTGTCTTGTACTACCACTTGTTCCCGATGGAAAGTAGCAAGAAAAAACATTTATATTTTTATATTTTGCAATAATGACACGTCCTTCGTCATCAAATATTTTTTCGCCACAACCATAAATAACTTTTTCCGGCTTTTTTTTACTTAATATAGCAACACCACTGTACCCTTTTTTTAATGCAGGATGCCAGAAACATTTATATCCAATACTTTCAAATTGTTGTGGATCAAATTGATTCGGGTTTGCTTTAATTTCTTGAAGACAAATTATATCGGGGCTTATGTCCTCAAGCCAATTAATAAATTTTTTTTTAATTACAGCACGTATTCCATTTATATTATATGAAATAATTTTCATATTAGTTGATGTTCATTTCTCGGACATCAGGGTCAACAGTTATTTCACCGTCTGTTTTATCAACTATTTCTTCAATTGATACCCCCGGAGCATACTCTTTCAAGATAAATTTCGAATTTTCTAACTCTATTACTGCTAGGTTGGTAACAATTTTTTTAACACAATTTTTTCCAGTAAGTGGCAGAGTACAATCTTTAAGTAGTTTAGATTCACCATTTTTGTTAGTATGCATCATAGCAACAATTATGTTCTGAGCAGAAGCTACCAAATCCATTGCTCCGCCCATACCCTTAACCATTTTTCCAGGTATTTTCCAATTTGCTATATCACCATTTTGAGCAACTTCCATTGCACCCAGAACTGTAAGATCTACTCTTCCACTTCTAATCATTGCAAAGCTTTCAGCAGAACTGAATATAGCAGAACCGTCAAGAGTTGTTATTGTTTCTTTACCAGCATTAATTAAGTCGGGATCCACTTTGGTACTAGAAGGAAATGGCCCCATGCCTAGCAATCCATTTTCCGACTGTAAAACAACAGAAATATCATCAGGAATATAATTAGCTATAAGTGTTGGTATACCAATACCTAGGTTAACATAAAAACCATCTTTTAGTTCTTGCGAAATTCTTTTGGCAATTTCAAATTTGGATAAAGACATATTATTTCGTTGTTAATTTTTCAATTCTTTTTTCATAATTTTTTCCTTTAAAAATTCTGTCCACATATATGTTGGGAGTATGAATCTCGTTAGGGTCAAGACTTCCATTTTCAACAAGAACTTCTACTTCAGCAATTGTAATTTTACCAGCAGCAGCCATCATTGGATTAAAGTTTCTTGCAGTTCCACGGTATATGAGGTTTCCCATCTTATCCCCCTTCCAAGCTTTAACAAAAGAAAAGTCTGAGGAAAATGCTTTTTCAAGTAAATAGGTTTTCCCATTGAAAATACGCGACTCTTTTCCATTAGAAACCTCTGTTCCAACACCACTTGGCGTATAAAAAGCAGGAATACCTGCTCCAGCGGCTCGACACCTTTCGGCTAACGTTCCCTGTGGAATTAACTCTACTTCCAATTCTCCGTTAAGTAATTGCTTTTCAAATTCAGAATTTTCTCCAACATATGACGAGATCATTTTTTTAACTTGCTTAGTTTTTAATAGAAGTCCAATTCCAAAGTCATCAACTCCAGCATTATTAGAGATACATGTAAGGTTTCGTGATCCTCTTTTGACAAGAGCAGATATAAGGTTTTCAGGAATTCCGCAAAGTCCAAAACCACCAAGCATAATTACCGAGTTGTCTTTTAAGTCAAATATTGCGTCACTGGCATTATTGTATAATTTATTCATCATTAAAATTCTTCGTTTTCAATTTGTATTTTGTCAGAACAATCTAATGTAATATTATTACTATTTTCAGGAATTTCAAAGCGAGATTTACTTAATTCAATTAATGAATCAGAATATACACTATTCATGTATTCACCCCAAATTGGTAATGCCATCTGGGCACCTTGTCCAAGTTTTAGGTCCCTAAATCTTACAGCCCTGTTGTCAGCACCCGTCCAAACGCCAGTAACAAGGTCAGGGACAAAACCAATAAACCAACCGTCTGAATGGTTTTGGGTAGTACCAGTTTTACCAGCAATTTCATTATTCATTCGGTATTTCCATCTGAGTCGACTTCCTGACCCTCTGTTTATAACGCCCTGAAGAAGCTTAACCATAACAATATTCTTATCTTCACTCAAAATTTCTTTTGGCGAATTAGTGAATGACTCAACTACAACACCATTTTTATCCTCTATTCTTGAAATAAAATATGGTTCCATATAAATTCCGCTATTAGCGAATGTACTGTATGCTCCAGTCATTTCAAAAAGAGAAATCTCAGCAGTTCCCAAACAAAGAGAAGGCACTGCAGGTAAGTAGCTTGTTATTCCCATTTTTCTTGCCAACTTTATAACTTTTCGAGGACCAACTCTTTTCATTAAGTATGCAGAAATAGTATTTTTTGATTGTGCTAGACCATCAACCAATGTAAGTTCACCACCGTATTTTTTATTTGCATTTTCAGGGATGTAATCCTCGTCTAATTTCCACTTTTCTTTTTCGAAAATTACTTGAACATTTGGAACTTTGAAACAGGGGGAATATTTGAATTGGTCGATAGCTGTTGCATAAATAAAGGGCTTGAAAGTTGAACCAACTTGTCTTTTCCCTTCTTTAACGTGATCGTATTTAAACTGTTTATGATTTATTCCACCAACCCATGCTTTAATAGCCCCACTTGAGGGCTCGATTGAAATAAGACCTGAATGTAAAATATAATTGTAGTATTTAATTGAATCTATTGGACTCATAACTGTATCAAAAAAGCCATCCCAAGAAAAAACATTCATTGATGTGTTTTTTGTAAAAATTTCCATGATTTTTTTCTCATCTTTCTTGGCGAGTTTTAATTTTCGGTACCTTTCAGATCTTTTTATAGCAGGTAATATAATCAACGTATCTATTTGCCCCTCTCTCCATGATGTATCATATGGAGCATTTTCAAAATCTTTCCAGTGTTCATAAAATTGTCTCTGAAGTTTATGTAAGTGATTTTTAACTGCATTTTCAGCATGAAGTTGCATTTTTGAATTTATTGTAGTAAAGATTTTTAATCCATCTTTATAGATATTATATTTTATGCCGGTCTTTTCTTCCTTTTCATCGGCCCACTCCGACATGAAAGATCTCAGCTGTTCTCTAAAATAAGTTGCTTGACCCTCGTTGTGATCTTCTTTTTCGAAATTTAAAATAAGCGGAAGAGACTTCAGTGAATCTTCTTGATCACTTGAAATAAAATTATTTCTTTTCATTTGGGAAAAAACTATGTTTCTTCTTTCTTTTGTTTTTTCAATTCTTCTTAATGGATTATACAGCGACGGGTTTTTAGCCATGCCTACAAGAGTAGCTGACTCCTCAATTTTTAGAGAATCTGGAGTTGTGTTAAAATATATTTTTGCAGCTGATTCAATTCCCACAGCTAGATTTAAAAAGTCAAATCTGTTCAGATACATAGAAATTATTTCATTTTTAGAATATTGCCTTTCTATTCTCAAAGCTATGATCCATTCCTTAAATTTTTGTTTAACCCTATCCAGTTTAGATTTTGGTTTTTCAGAAAAAAACATTTTGGCTAGTTGCTGAGTTAATGTACTTCCACCACCTAGGTTTCGATTGCCAGTAATTAATCCTTTAAATACTCTCAAAAGAGCAATGAAGTCTATACCGGAGTGATTATAAAAACGTTCATCTTCAGTAGCAATTAAAGCATTAATTAACTCTGGAGAGAGTTCAGAGAAATCAATATGTGTTCGATTTTCATAAAAGTATTTACCAAGAACTTTATTGTCACTTGAAATTATTTCAGTAGCTAAATTAGTTTTTGGATTTTCGAGTTCATCAAAATTAGGTAACGGCCCCCAAGCTCCGCTTGACGCTGCAACCATACAAATAATAATTGTAAGTATCGGTGAAAGTATTATGATCGGTGGTCCATACAGGAAAATCGTTTGTAATAATTTAAAATTTTTACTCATTGCTTTCATTTATTTTAACACCAAAATTCTCACACCCTAATAGAGAGTTCTGTCTCATTCCGTGAATAATATTGATTGAGTAATCACCGGCTGAACTGAATCGAAAATTTCTTTGGTAGTTAAAGAAATTATTTCTTATATCTCCAACTCCTCGGCCATACCATTGGCCATATTTATTAGTAATAGCATATTGTAAGGTGTCTTCTTTTATAGTTTCAGCCCCCTTTTTTAATTTAATTAGTAAATAAATATTTCTGTATGGATAGTTAAGGTTATTTCTGAAAAATAAGTTTATATCATATTTTTGATTAGTATTATTTATTTCAAAATTATGAATCACATTTGATTCGTGGTCCCACTGATCATTTTCGAACTCGTGAACATAAACGGCATTATTACAACCCATTATAATAAAAATTAACGATAAAATACTTAATAATATAGATTTCATTTCTTGTTTAATAATCTACCAATAGTTAATGAAAGATCAAAAAAAATTAGTCTTGAATTTGCGTAATTATTTATAGCAAAATGAGTTTTACTAATACAATTTGAAATCATAAATATGTTTTTGTGACTAATCAATTTGGAAAATTTTTCATAGTTAAAGTCTTCACTTTCAATTTGCGAAAGTTCAAACTCTTTTAAGTTTAATTTATTTAATATACAAGATCTAAAAATATTAACAGAATTTTCAAGAAAGTCCAAACGAACAGAATTTTCACATTTAGAAATATTATCACACCAATCAAGTAACTCTTTTATGTTTTTTTTATTAAATGATAAAAAACACAATCGCACCCATCTAATAAAAAAATCTTCAAAGTCATAGCCTAAGTCTTCATTCAAATCGATATTCGAACTATATATTTTTGTGGCCTGTAGTCTGGATTTTACAGTGGGAATTATTTTATCAGGAAATTTTGAAATAAAAATAAATATCGTATTAGAGTTTGGCTCTTCAATATTTTTTAAAAGTTTATTGCTAGCTTCAATGTTCATCTTGTGTGCACACCAAATTATAAAGATTTTTACACCACCTTCATATGACTTTAGATTTGCAATTTTATTTATTACCCTGGCATCAGAAACCCTAATTTCTCCCTGAGTCTTAATTCCACAAAACCTGTACCAATATTTTTCGTCAATATATGGGTTTTTGAGTATCTCAATTCGAAACTCTGGGAAAGCTTCTTTACTTCCAGATTTCATAACACCTAAATTTTTACTTGGAAAGAAAAAGTGTATGTCAGGGTGATTTAATGTCATCATTTTTTTACAACTTGAACACTTACCGCAAGAGTCATGTTTAGACTTATTTTTACAAAAAACAAAAGTTGAAAAGGCTAATGCAAGAGGTAATGCACTGACGTTTTGGGCCTCTTCCAAAAGTTGTGCGTGTGGAACACAATTATTTAGCACTTCCTTTATAAGGACCTTCTTTGTTTCTTCATGACTTTTTAATTGACTAAATAACATCGTTGATAAATTTACAAAATTAGATATATTAAATTTTATGGATTTATGTTAATTTAGTTCGATAAATGTCTAATCAAATAAAAAATAAATTTAATTCAATCAGGTCCGTCTTGATTAGAGTAGACTTCAATGTTCCTATTATTAACAATAAAATTTCTGATTTTTCAAGAGTAGAAGCTGTTATTCCAACCATCCGTTTTTTTTTGAAACTAAATAAAAAAGTTGTCTTAATTTCCCATCTTGGAAGACCAAAATCATTTGATAAAAAATTCTCATTACAAAAAATTATAAAACCATTGTCAAAAATGCTAGGAAAGCAGGTTGAATTCAAAAAAAAATGGCTCACTGATACAAATTTTAATAAAAATAGTTTGGCAGAGGTGTCTTTGCTTGAAAACTTAAGGTTTCATAGCGAAGAAACTTCAAATGAAAAAGAATTTGCTAAAATAATTTCAAGGTATGGGGATATCTATGTCAATGATGCTTTTGCAGTTTCCCATAGACATCACGCCTCGGTATCTGCAATCTTAGAATTTTTTAAAGATAAGTATATGGGGTTTTTGTTAAAAAAGGAGCTTAGTCATTTACAGTCATTAACTAAAATAAAGAAGCGCCCTTTCACACTTATTGTTGGTGGCTCAAAAATCGGTACAAAAATTCATATTTTAAAGTCTTTTTTGGGTATTGCAGACAACATTTTAATTGGTGGCGGCATGTCTTTCCCTTTTATTAAAAATAAGGGTGGAGATATTGGTCAGTCAATTTGCATTGATGATGAGTTAACTATTGTATCAGATTTTTTAAAAACAGCAAAGGATTTTAATACAAAAATTATTTTACCAACTGACACTTTTGCAGTTGAAAAGATAGATAAAGTTGATTCAATAAAATTGTTAGATATTTGTAAAGTTCCTAAAAATTTTATGGGAGTTGACATCGGTAAAGAGTCTATTAATAAATTCAAAGAAATCATACTTAGTTCTAATTCTATTTTGTGGAATGGACCCATGGGGATTGCAGAAATAAGCGAATATTCAAATGGCACAAGAAAAGTTGCTCAATATATATCTCAAGCTACTGAAAACAACACATATACAATGATTGGTGGTGGTGATACTGTTTCTGATATTTCAAGGTTTGGACTTAAGGATAAGTTTAGTTATGTTTCGACAGGTGGTGGTGCAATGTTAGAGTTTTTTAAAAAAAATAAATTAGAAACGACATCAGAACTAAAAGATTTATAACTATGGTCAAAAAATCTAAAAAAAACTGGGAATTGAAATGGGATAATTTGTTGAAATACGTCAATGACAAATTTGGGGGTGAAAAGTATTTAGATTTGCAAGCAGTACTCTATTTGATAGGTGTTAATGAACTTGGACAGGGCCTTAAACAATTTAGCAAAGAAGATAAGCTTAATTTAATTCACATAGCAATTTGTAAACTTTTAAGTGAGCACGGCTATTATAATTTTGACCGAATTGACGAAGATGGGTGGCCACACTGGAAAACTAACAATAATATGCCTAAGTTAAAGCCGGATAAACAAGACCTTCTAATAAAAAAATCGGCTGTAAAATATTTTATAGAGTCAGGTATTAAATTTTAATTAATTACAGAATTCACAATTAGAATCTTGAAGCATTAGAGTAAGTTCTTTGTTTGTATCCTCTTCAAGATAGACATTTCCTTCACGACACAAATAATTAACAGTACCAACTAAAGTGTTTTCTAAACAAGCTCTAGCTGTTATGAAAGCTTTATTTTCAAAGCTAAATGAGATTTTACCTTCACTGTCGGTTACGCCTTCGTCAGACAAGATAGAGCCTGGTATAAGTTGTCCGTTGTCAATATCAGTTATAGAAATTTTTACCTCTGAGTTTGAAACCGGGCTCAAGCTTTCATCTACAACTTTTACAGTTAACTCGAAAAAGGGATCGGTGTAGCAGCTTGAAAAAATAAAAGTTGTTATTAAAATAATTACGTATTTGTATATTTGGTCCATAATCATATTGTGAATTTTTAATTAAGATGTAAATTTGAATCACAAATATATCACAAATGGAGGAAAAAATAAATAAATATATAAACGACATTACTAATATTTCTAACTCCAATGAATCAGATGTTGGATCTATTAAAGATAGGTACTTAGGAAAAAAGGGTATATTATCTCAGTTATTATCAGAGTTTAAAACATTATCGGGCGAGCAAAAAAAGAAGAACGGAAAATTATTAAATAAGTTTAAAATGTTAGTTAATGATAAGCTTAAAATTAACGACTCTACTGAAAAAACAAACAAAAAGAAATCAAGTAATATAGATTTTTCACTCCCCTCCACATTTGAAAATAATGGCTCAATTCATCCGCTATCAATTTTAAAACACAAGATTATTCAAATATTTGAAAAGGTTGGATTTGAAATTTCTTCAGGCCCGGAAATAGAGGATGACTGGCATAACTTTTCAGCACTAAATATGCCACATAACCACCCCGCAAGAGATATGCAGGACACGTTTTTTATAAATATTAATCCTGATGTTCTGTTGAGGACACATACTTCTTCGGTTCAAATAAGATACATGGAATCAAATAATCCACCAATGCGAATCATATCTCCAGGAAGGGTGTATAGAAATGAAGACATATCTGCTCGAGCAAATTGCTTCTTTCATCAGATAGAAGGACTTTATATTGATGAAAATGTTTCATTTGCAGATTTAAAAAAAATCATAATCTATTTTTTACAAAACTTATTTGGAGAAAAGGTCAAAACAAGATTTAGACCATCGTTTTTTCCATTTACAGAACCAAGTGCTGAAGTGGATATTTACTGGGGACTAAATAATGAATCAGATTATAGAATTACTAAGGGTACAGGCTGGCTAGAAATAATGGGTTGTGGAATGATTGACCCAAATGTTCTAGATAATGTAAACATTGATTCAAAAAAGTATTCGGGATATGCTTTTGGTTTGGGTATTGAAAGAATTGCAATGTTATTGTATCAAATAGATGATTTAAGATTATTTTTTGAAAATGATGTAAGGTTTTTAAGACAATTCAAGTCACTAAATTAACCCTAAGATATTTTTCCAAGTTTTAACATATTTGTCATTCCCTTTTGCTTTATTGGCATGCTAGCAATGTTTATTACAAAGTCATCTCGAACTATAATTTTAGAGTCTTTTAGAATTGATTGAGTTTCCTCGATTGTATTGTCTGTGCTATCAAAATTGTTGTAATAAAACCCGAAAACTCCCCACATTAGACTCAGAGTGTTTAATAGTTGCCGATTATGTGTGAACACACAAATATAGGCATTCGGTCTATTCGAAGATATTTTTTGAGCATTATAACCAGAAGCAGTAAAAGCTAAAATAGCTTTGGCCTCAACTTGATTAGCAATTTCAGAAGCTTGATAACATATTGAATCAGATATGTATCTTTTATTAGATTTTAGAGGCAAAAACTTGTTAAAATGCTTTCGTTCATCGGATGCTTCTACGTCCAGTATAATTTTAGAAATTGTTCTTATGACCCTAGTTGGAAATTTCCCAACAGAAGTCTCACCTGAAAGCATCAATGCATCAGCCCCATCAAAAACTGCATTTGCAGCATCGTTAGTTTCTGCTCGTGTTGGGGCAAGATTATTAATCATGCTTTCCATTACCTGGGTAGCAATTATAACAGGCTTTGCGTTTCTTCTAGCGGCTCTTACAATTTTCTTTTGTAAAACAGGAACTTTTTGAGTGGGTACTTCAACTCCTAAGTCACCTCTAGCAACCATGATAGCATCACTCACTTTTAAAATACTATTTAGATTTTTAATGGCTTCAGGTTTTTCAATTTTAGCGATTACTCTTGACTTGGAGTTATATTTTTTTAAAATTTCTTTTAATTCTAAAATGTCACCGCTTTTACGAACAAAAGAAAGAGCTATCCATTCTATATTTTTTTTAATACAAAAACTCAAATCCAAAAAATCTTTTTTTGTAATTGATGGTTGAGAGATTTTGGTATTTGGTAGATTTAAACCCTTTTTCGCCCTTAGCTCTCCACCCTGTAACACTATGCATTTAACGCCGTTATTATCGATCTCTACGCATTTAAGAATCAGTTTTCCATCGTCAAGTAAAATTTTGTCACTCAATTTAATATCATTATTAAGTGTGTTGTAATTAACAAAAATTTCCTTATTGCATGAAACGGAATCACCATGTTTTAAATTTACTATATCACCCTTGTTTATAAAAGTGCTTTTACCAACATTTCCAATCCTAAGCTTAGGACCCTGTAAATCGCCTATAATAGCAACATGAGTGTTAAGTTCTATATTCAGTTCATTAACTATTTCTATAATTTTTTGTGCATCATTGTGGTTACAATGTGAAAAGTTAATTCTACAAACATTTAAGCCTGCAAGAATCATCTTTTTTATCTTTTTTTTATTTAAAGATGAGGGCCCTATTGTTGCAACAACTTTAGTTCTTTTTAGTCGATATTTTTTTTCAATCATTATTAGAATATCAAATTATTTATGGATTTTATTTTTATTGAATCAACGCAAATATTAGCTACAATTTCGGAAATTTTAGTCATACTTTTTTCCAACCCCCGTATTTCTTTTTTAGTCCATATACCGTCTAATTTTAATATGTAGTCAAACTCTTTTAGCTCGGGAATCAAAAACATATTATTTGAAATGGGTATATTTTTGAATAGTGAACCGTATTTTAGATCATCACTATATATTGTTTTATTACTAATAAGACAACATTTCTTCTTGTCGTCAAAATGATTATCTATAAAAACGGAAAAATAAACGGTATTATTTTTTAGTATATATTTTAAATCTTTAGTCATTCTATTAAATAAAAGATCGGTTTTTTTATTAAAAAAATATGCAAGACGATAATCTTTTAAATTACTTTTTATTGCGAAGAGAGTATATTTTTTATCATAGAATTCATCATGCAACAAGTTTATTTTCATAAGAAATACAGGCTTTTAAAATTTAAATTTCTTTGAAAATTATTGAAGCATTATGGCCACCAAAGCCGAAAGTATTACATAAACTATATTTGATACTTTTGGACTGAAACTTATTGGCTGTATAGTTTACTTTTGCATCAAGCACAGGTTCTAAATTATCAAGATTAATTGTTGGAGGAACAAGGTTTTTCTCAATTGAAAGTATTGAGGCGATACTCTCAATTGCGCCAGCAGCACCAAGTAAATGTCCAGTCATTGATTTTGTTGAACTCACGTTAAGTTGATATACATGATTATTAAATACTTTATGGATAGCTTTCATTTCCGAAACGTCGCCAAGAGGGGTGGATGTTCCATGCACATTTATGTAGTCAATTTTCTCAGGCCCTATCTCTGCATCTTTGAGAGCTTGTTTCATAACATTTACAGCACCATCACCTTCAGGATGTGGGGCGGTAATATGGTGTGCGTCTGCTGACATACCACCACCAATTATTTCAGCATATATTTTTGCTCCACGGCTTACAGCGTGTTCGTAATTCTCTAAAACTAGAGCACCTGCACCTTCTCCTAAAACAAAACCGTCTCTGTCTCGATCAAATGGTCTGGATGCTTGCATATAATCCTTGTTGTTTGTTGATAATGCTTTTAGGGCATTAAAGCCTCCAACGCCAGCAGGATGAATTGATGCTTCTGAGCCCCCACATATAAAAATCTCACCTTTACCTAGTCTAATGTAGTTATAAGAGTCAATTATTGAATGTGATGATGAGGCACAAGCTGACACTGTTGCAAAGTTAGGTCCTTTAAACCCATATTTTATGGAAATTAGACCAGCCGCTATGTCAGCTATCATTTTGGGTATAAAAAAGGGATTGAACCTTGGAACCTTATTATTCTTAACAAAGTATTCAATTTCATCGGAAAAGGTTTTGATTCCACCTATTCCAGATCCCCATATTACTCCAGCTAAATTCTTATCAATTTTATCTAAGTTTATCCCAGAATTTTTCAAAGCTTCTTCAGCAGCAATTAGTGCATATGCGGTATAATCGTCACACTTTCTTAGTTCTTTGCGATCAATATAATCACTTAGGTCAATATTTTTTAGCTCACAAGCAAATTTGGTTTTAAAATTTTTGGCGTCAAAGCGCGTGATCTCAGTTGCGCCGCTTGTACCTTTTATCAAGTTGTCCCAATAGGTTTCTAAATTATTTCCTATTGGAGTCAGTGCACCCATTCCGGTTACAACAACTCTATTGAGTTTCATCTTTAAGACGTTCGACTTGTTATGTATTCGATGGCTTCTCCAACAGTTGTTATTTTTTCAGCTTCATCGTCAGGAATTTGTAAGTCAAATTCTTTTTCAAACTCCATAATTAGCTCAACTGTGTCTAGTGAGTCTGCTCCCAAGTCAGTCATAAAGTTAGATTTTTCAGTTACCTCGCTCTCGTCAATAACTAACTTGTCAACAATAATTGCTTTTACTTTTGATGATATTTCAGACATAATTGTTTAATTTTAATTTAATGTTCATTTAATTGGTAAATATATATAATTTATTCATTTGTTAATCAAGAACTATATTAGGTTATTTACAGGGTTTTCAACA
>MDTC01164619.1_pt1 | contig 18499 bp, 16 predicted proteins | sample 811181 | NCBI WGS metagenome assembly MDTC01 (sample SAMN05326644, study PRJNA326480) | marine metagenome | isolation source: seawater | place: Pacific Ocean: North | collected 2011
ATGTCTGCTGGCCGGTTCATCAAATGTGGATGCAATAACTTCAGCATTTACACTCCTTTCCATGTCAGTTACTTCTTCTGGCCTTTCATCAATTAATAAAATAATTAAATTAATATCTGGGGAATTGGTGCTAATTGCATTTGCTATTTTCTGCAACATAATTGTTTTACCTGTTTTTGGCTGAGCTACAATTAACCCTCTTTGTCCCTTTCCAATAGGACTCAATAAATCAATTACCCTTGTTGTTGTTTCTTCTGGTATTGTTTCAAGTTTAATAATTTCTTCTGGATACAGTGGCGTTAAATTAGAAAAATGAACCAAGCCCTTAGATTCATCTGCATTAATTTTATTAATTGCTTCTACGCGAAGCAATGCAAAAAACCTTTCTTTGTCTTTAGGGGGCCTTATTTGTCCAGAAACCAAATGGCCTGTTTTTAATCTAAATCGTTTAATTTGTGAGTGAGAAACATAAATATCATCTGGTCCCGGCAAATAACTATAATCTGGAGACCTTAAAAAACCATAACCGTCTGACATAACCTCTAAGACACCCTCGCCATATATAGCTTCATTGTTTTTGGCCTGTTTTTCTAAAATTTCTCTTATTAAATCTTGTTTTCTTAAGCCTGAATAATTTTCTACTTTAAATTTTTCTGCTAAATTATGTAGTTCTTTTACAGTTAATCGCTGTAACTCGTGGGCACGCATTTGCATTTTTTATAAGCTCCTGATTTTATTGTTAAGGTTTGAATAAAGCGGTTTGCAGTTGTTTTTTAAACTTGTCTCTAAAATTAATACAGATTATTATATCTTTGCAAAAGATTTATTATATAGGTTGTGAATGAATGGTCCAAAATAATGAGTACCAACAATGCAAATTAAATGTTTTTTTTCTGTTATCCCTTTAATTTTCTTAAATGCTGCATTAATTGAATAATCGTGTTTTGCTTTATTAGAATTGAATAGCAGGGCTAATGATTGAGCCCCCATGCTTTTTTTAATCCCTGTTTCAACGCATATTATTTCATCAAAATGTTTTGTTAAGCGGTTAATTTGATCATTTATTTTTTTATTATTTTCAAAAGCACAGATTAAGGTCTTTTGAATGTATTTTTTTTCTTTTATGTAAGTCTCTAGCGTTTGCACAAAACTATTAATACCAGCGCTGTTGTGTGCAACATCAAAAACTACATCAGGAGATTGGTTGATAATTTGAAATCTTCCTGGCCATTTAGTTGTAAGCAATGATGCTTTAATTCTTTCTAAATTAAATGGATCTTTGTTTTTTTTATATATGTGATTTATAATATCAAAAGCCAAGCTTGCATTCACTTTTTGATGGCGTCCTAATAAATATAAAAAAATTTCTTTTTCAAAAACATTGTCAATGAAATTAACTTTTAAATTAAACTGTGATGCCTTCTGTTTTATCAGCGTATTAATTTTTGTATTTTGGTTCACACAAAAAACATGTTTTGTGTATTGATTAATAGCTGCTGATTTTTCTGTTGTAATTTTTTCAATAGTTTCTCCTAAAATAGACTGATGGTCTAAATCAATATTTGTAAAGGCAACAATAGAATTTTTGCACGCCGTAACACTGTCTAGTCTCCCACCTAGACCTGTTTCTAAAATACATATCTCTACATTGTTTATTTTAAAATACCACATTGCCAATACTGTCATTATTTCAAAAAATGAGGGCCGAATTTTTTCAATGTCTTGCTTATATTTTGCTATGAAAGTTAAAACATCTTTTTCTTGAATTTGATTAGAATTGATTCGGATTCTTTCTTTATAATCAACAAGATGCGGAGAGGTAAACAGGCCTACTTTATATTTTAAACTTAAGCCCTGGGCTAAAAAAGAGGATGTTGAGCCCTTCCCATTTGTTCCAACCAATTGAATAGATTCTATTTTGTGGTGAGGGTTTCCACATGCTTCTAATAATTTTTCTGTTCTATCTAATCCTAATTTTATTTTATGCGGTGGAATTGAAAAAAGATAATTTTGAAGGTCCATTATATTTCGACTTTTTCAATTGTGTAATCATGGGGTTCCATAATATTTACTATTGCTTGTTCAAATTTATTTATATCATCAGATATATAAAATTTATTTTTTTCTTTTAGTACAGCTGAGCTATTCATAGAAAAATTATTTAAATATTTTTTAATATGGTCAGCTACAATTATACTTGAATCTAAAACTTTAATTCTGGATGAAATATTTTTTTGGATAGTGCCCTTAATCAAAGGGTAATGAGTGCAACCTAAAATTAAGGTATCTATTTGTTTGGGTATTTCATTTAAATACAGCTGCACTGTTAAGTTGGCAATATTGTGATCAGATAAATCTTCTTCTATAATTGGAACAAACAGTGGACATTCTTTGCTATATACTATAATCTCATTATTCATTTTTTTTATTTTTTTAACATAGGACATAGAAGAAATTGTATTTTTTGTTCCAACAACTCCTATATAATTATTTTTAGTTGTTTCAATTGCAACTTTAACACACGGATCAATAACATTTAAAATTGGTATTTTCGTTATTTTCTGCAATTTTGATAAGGCTATTGCAGAGGCTGTATTACAGGCTACAATAATTAATTTAACTTTTTGTTTTTTTAAAAACTTTACAATGTTAACACAATATTTTTCAATGGTTTCTTGACTTTTGTTTCCATAGGGGACGTGTGCGGTGTCTCCAAAATAAACAAATTGTTCATTAGGTAGCGCTAAGCATAATTGGTTTAAAACTGTCAGACCGCCCACTCCGCTATCAAAAACACCTATGGGGAAATTATTGTTTTTCATATAATGTATCAAATTCTATAATTGCTTGATATAATGCCGTTGCTATTTTACGGCGATGTTGATATTTACTTAGTTTTTTTGCCTCTTCTTTATTTGATAAAAAGCCTACTTCTACTAAAACATTAGGCATAGAAGCTCCTACCAAAACATGAAAGCCGGCTTGCTTTACTCCTCTATTTCTTGAATTAGTTAATTTTTTTGCTAAATTGTTTTGTATGATTGACGCTAAATCTTCGCTTGCTTTCATGTCTGTGTTTTGCGTAATAGTAGCTAAAATCACTTCTTCTTCTGTTAATTTTTTATATTTATCTTTCTTCTCTTCTAATAAAATTACACTGTTTTCTCGCTTGGCAACCTCAACTGCTTCTTTTGATTTTCCTATTCTTAATAGAAAGGTTTCAAAACCATGAACCGAAGATGATTTTGCGGTTGAATTTGCATGAATGCTTATAAACATATCGCCATTAACGTTGTTGGCAATTTGTGTTCTTTTCCAAAGAGGTATAAAAACATCTTCCTCTCTTGTATTAATAACTTTAAATTTAGAATTACGCTCTAACATTCTGGTTAATTGTTTTGCTATGTCTAATGTAACTTCTTTTTCTTCTAATTTATTGATTCCAATGGCACCAGGATCTTTTCCTCCATGTCCTGCATCTAATACAATTAAATTATATTTTTTTTTATTTCTTTTTTTTTGAATTATTTCTGCATATTCATTTTGCATAACACTTAAAGAGATATTAATGCTGCTTTTATTAACCGAAACTACTGTGTCATCTATTTTTTGATTTAATAAGTAAGATATTTGCGAAGAGTTGTCTGACCTAGCTGTTCTTGTTGTTTTAAAAGGCGGTATTATTTTAGAATTATGGAAGCCTAAAGAGTCTATTTTTCCTCCAACAACTGTAATGTTCAGCCATCCGTTTGAATCAATTGATGCAGATATGTTTTTTTCTTTAAATGTTTTGCTTGTATAGATAGAAAGCTCAACTCCATTATCTTTCTTTTCAATATAAAAATCATGTATATTATATAAACTCATATTAAAGACAACATGGTCACCACTAATACTTGTAATCTGCATTGACAACCCAGCAATTTTTATTATTTTCTTAAAAGATTCTGCGGGAACATAAATTTTATTATTTATTAATATTGAAGAGTGCAGCATGTGAAAAACCTTATCGTTGATTCGACAAAAAGAAGATTGAGGAGAAAAGTATATTTTATTCCCCTCATATATAACCTCAAGTTTTTCTTTGGATTGATAGTAAGTGCTTTTAAGATTGTTAACTGATATAAATTCGTTTATAGAAAAGTATTCAACTTTGTTTTTTGTTACAGTTTTAACAGATACCTCTTCACAAAAAACAAAACTAGATATAAATATAAACAGTATACAAAAGTTTGTTTTTTTTATCATTTTTGCATCGTTTTAGATTCTATAACTTTAAATACTTTTTCACCTGGTTTTACTAGCATAAACCTTTCTCTTGCAATTTTTTCAATATATTCTTGGTCAACATTTAACTGAGTAATCTCATCTTTTAATTTAATTTGTTGCTCTAGTAATTGTTCCACATCATTTTGGATTGTTATTTTTTGAGAGTTTAATTTTAACCAATTGATTAAACCAAAATCATTAAACAATAGAAATAAAGCTTGAGCTAATACAACTATCCCTAAAAATTGAAATTTTAAGTTTTTTGATTGTGATGTTTTTTTTCTTTTTACCATTTACTGCTCTATTGTTTTGCTATATTGAACTTTGTTTTTTAATTCTTTTTCTATTCTTAAAAGCTGATTGTATTTTGCTGTTCTGTCTGTTCTACACAATGAGCCTGTTTTAATTTGACCAGCTGCTACTCCAACTGCTAAGTCTGCAATGGTCGTATCTTCCGTTTCCCCAGATCTATGTGAAATAATTGTTTTAAAATTATTTTTTTTTGCAAGCATAATAGCATCCATGGTTTCAGTAAAAGTTCCAATTTGATTTAACTTAATTAAAATTGAATTCATTGCGCTACATTCTATGGCCTTTTTTAAAAGTTGAGGGTTAGTAACTGTTAAATCATCTCCTACAATTTGAATTTTTTTTCCTAAAGCTGCATTTAAATCTTGCCAGCCCTTCCAATCATTTTGATCTATTCCATCTTCAATAGAAAGAATGGGATATTCACAGCAAAGATTATCATAATAATCAATTAATTCTTTTGATGTTAGTTTTTTGTTTTCTGAATCTAAAAAATATTGATTCAAACTGCTGTTGTAAAACTCGCTAGCTGCTACATCTAGCGCTAAAAACACATCTTTACCTGGTTTATAGCCTGCCTTTTTGATAGCAGTCATAATTAAATCTAAAGCCTCTTTGTTGCTTTTTAAATTGGGAGCAAATCCTCCTTCATCACCTATTGCAGTGCTATAACCTTTATTTTTTAATGTCTTTTTTAATTGATGAAAAATTTCTGTACCGCATCTTAGCGCATCAGAATAGCTTGAAAAATTAATAGGCATTATCATGAACTCTTGAATATCAACATTATTGTCTGCATGGCTGCCTCCATTTAAAATATTCATCATTGGCGTAGGCATTAAATAGTTTTCAAATATTTTTTCATTCTTTTCTTTTTCTAAATAAATTTTTGAAATATAACCAAACAAGCTACTTTTTTGAGATATAGCGGCAGACTTTAATGTGGCTAAAGAAACAGCTAAAATAGCATTCGCTCCAAGTTTTGATTTGTTTTTTGTTCCATCTAAATCTTTCATAGTTTGATCAATTTTTTCAAGATCAAATGGTGATTTATTACATAAGGCAGGAGCAATAATTTTTTCAATGTTTTCTATAGCCAAAAAAACTCCCCTATAACACCATTTAGGGTTGTGTGTATCTCTTAGTTCAATGGCCTCTTTATCTCCTGTTGATGCACCGCTGGGAACACTTGCAGTCCCCATGCTTCCATCTGATAAAAAAACATTTGCTTCAATTGTAGGGTTGCCTCTAGAGTCTAAAATTTGATGAGCTGTTATTTTTTGAATTACTGTTGACATATTTTTTACGTATTATTATGAAAAGTGTTAATAAATTTCATTTAAATATAAGAATAAGATTTAAATTGATTTCTATTAAAAAATATAATAATAAATTACAAAAAGTTTGGGATGATTTTGTTTTACAATCAAAATATGGAACAATATTTCATAATCAAAAATTTTTATCCTATCATATAGAAAAAAAAATTACTGATTTTTCATTAATGTTTTATGAAAAAAATGTTCTTATTGCTGTTTTGCCTGCTTGCTTAATTAATAAAAATAAAAAAAACATATTAGTTTCTCATTCTGGAGCAAGCTTTGGTGGTTTTTTAGTTAAAAAGGAGGCTTTTGATTTATATAATAAAATTTTATTTTATTTTGAAAAGCATTGTGTTAAAAACCAAATACACAAATTAAAAATAATTCCAACCCCCAACTATTATTCTAATAAAGCTGATTCTTTGTTTGATTATGTTTCTTATCTGCACGATTATAAGGTTTCTGAAAAATATATTTCACATGTAATATATTTAAAAAATAACAAGGCGTTAAATTGTTTTAATAAACGAAAAAAAAGATATTTAAAAAATTTTTTAATTAATAACCTTGAACTAAAAACAGAAGAAACAAAAGATTTTTCTGGTTTTTATAAATTGTTAAAAGAAAATAAAAAAAAGTTTTCTGTCAAACCAACGCATAGTCAAGAAGAATTAAAAGAAATAAAAAAATTATATCCTAGACAATGTTTTTTTCTAAGCACATATTATAAAAAAAAGTTAATTGGAGGTTTTTTAATTATTAAAACAGCACAAAATTCTGCTTTGCTTTTTTATAACTTTGTTGAACAAAAATGCCCTATTTTAAACGTTGGAACATATCAAATTCATCAAAGTATAAAATTTTGCATAAAAAACAATTTAACTATTTTAGATTTAGGTGTGTCTCAATTACCAAATAACAAAAATCCTCTTGATCCCAAACACAGCTTAATTAAGTTTAAAGAACAGTGTGGAGGCGTTGGTTTAGTGCGCAGTGTTTATGAAAAAAAAACAAAAGCATATAATGAAAAATAATTTTTGGAATAATACTTTTATATATGGTCTGGGTTTTCTGCTTTTAAGGGGAATCTCCTTTTTTTTATTACCTATATATACAAACTTGCTTTCTGAATATGACGCTGGAATTATATTTTTAATTTATACTCTGTTGGCTTTTTTAAACCCTGTATATGCTTATGGTATGAACGCTTCTCTTTTTAAATTCTACAACGACAAAAATTATAATCACACAGAAACAATAACGACTTCTTTGGTTTCATTGTTTTTTTCTTCTTCATTGTTAAGTTTGCTATTAATAATATTTAGTAATTACTTAAATCCTATAATAGGAGTAGATGCTTATTATATGAACTATAAAATTAACTGGTTTGTTTTTCTTTCCTGTATTTTGTTTTTTGATTCTTTTTCATCTAGGGCTATTGTATTACTAAGGCTTCAAAAGCTACCTTTTTATTTTCTGTTTATAAGTAGCGCTAATATTATTTTGTCCTTAATGTTTAATTTTTTGTTTATATATAAATGTAATTTTTCTTCCTTTGGTGCCGTCTTATCTATTCTGTGCGTTTCAGCTATTCAAACCATTCTTCTATCGCCTATAATTATAAAATCTATTGATAAAAAATTCTTTAATTTTTCATTGTTCAAAAAAATGTTTTCATTTGCTATGCCTTTTTTACCGTCTGCTTTATTGTTTGTTGTTATAGGTTTTTCTGATCGCTGGTTCATTAAATATTTTTTAAATATGGAGTCAGTTGGGCTATATGGTGCTGGATATAAATTGGGAAGCCTTATGAGTCTTGCTGTAACAGCTTTTAACTTAAACTGGCAACCATATTATTTAGATGCCAACAATAAAAAGCATTTTGGAAAAATTGGATCAATTGCTATTGTTGGGTTTATTGCTGTTTATGTTTTGCTTTTAATTTTTGTTGATACAATTGTTCAGCTTAATTGGGGTGGAGTCTATTTAGTTGGAAAAAGTTTTTGGGAAGGAATAGCGGTTGTCCCGTATGTTGCTCTTGGTTATTTTTTTTATGGCATTTATATTTTGCAAATGCCTTCAATTTTTTTGCTAAACAAACAAAAATGGGGCTTGATTTTTTGGTTTTGCGGAGCTTTGGTTAATATAGTAGGAAATATAATATTAATACCTCTTTTTGGAATTTTGGGTGCCAGCTTTTCTACAGCATTGGGCTATTTTGTTATGATGGTTTTTTTAATCTATAAAAACTTCAGTTGGTTAAAAATAAATTATAATTATAAAATCATAATTTGGTTTTCTTTGTTAAGCTTTTTGTTGTTAACTCTTTTTTATTGGTTTGACAGCAGGCCTTTTGTGTTGTTTTTAGGAGCCATATATTTTATATATGCTTTACAATTAGTTTTAAAAATTCAAAACAATCAGTGCAATGCGTAAGGTAAAGGTTGGTTTGTTTTTTTTTGGTAATATTCAAAATGATGCCAGATGCAACAATATGATTCTTTCATTGTCGAAAAACGGTTATTGTGTTGATGCTTTTCATCTTGCAAAAACAACTCAAATAAAAAAAAACATAAAACTTATAGGCCTGCAAAACAAACACTCAAAAGGTTTTCTGAAATTTTATTGTTGGTTTAGACTGATAAAAAAAATTTCTCTTAAGCCTTATTCTTATATTATCGCTTCTGATTTATATTCTCTTGCAGGGCTAAAAATTAACAAAAAAAAATTTGTTATTTATGATGTTAGAGATTTTTTTAATGAATTAACCTCACTAAACAACAAGCCTTTTAAAAAAATGTTCTGGGGTTTTTTAGAAAAACGTCGTCTTAAATTTACAAACAGCATTATAACAACCTCTCCTGAAGACCTGAAAATAGTTAAAAATAATTTTAATTCTTTTGGTCATCTTAAATATTTTACAATTTATAATTTTCCTTATAACTACAATATTAAAAAACATAATTATTTAAGGGATAAGTTTCAAATTAATAAAAAAAATAAAATATTAATTTACCAGGGTATATTAGAAAAGGGCAGGGGTGTTCGTTTGCTTGTTGATGTTGTTGCTAAAACAAAAGACCTGGTCTTTATTATTTTGGGAGATGGGCCTGATTCTTTATTTTTAAAAGAAAAAGTTAATCTCTTAAAACTAAACAATAAAGTTTTTTTTCACAACAAAGTTGCCTACAAAGAGCTTTTAGACATTACGTCTTCTGCTGACTTTGGAGCTGCTTTAATTAAACCTGTAAGCAAAAATAATATTTATGCCCTTCCTAATAAGCTGTTTGAATATTCTGCGTGCGGTCTGCCTGTTTTGTGCAGTAACATGCCAAGCATGACGAAAACTATAAAAAAATATAATTTAGGAGAGGTTGTTAATGTTTATGATGAAAGGGGTCTGGAGGTTTGCTTGAAAAAAATCTCAAACAATTTGTCTTTTTACAACAAACGGCTTTTGAAAAACAATTTAACATGGGAAAAACAAGAAAAAAAATTTTTAGAAATTTTTTCTTACAAAAAAAATGTTTGATCTTTCAATTATTATAATTGGCTATAATACTCAAAAGGAACTCTTTAATCTTTTAACCTCAATAAATAGTCAAAACTTGGATAAAAAAAAACAAATTGAATGCATATATGTTGATGATGGTTCAACGGATTTTTCTATAGACTGTTTCAATAAATTCAACTTGTTGTTTCATAAAAAATGTATATCGCTTAAAAAAAACCTTGGGCGCGTATACGCCACACAAAAAGGAATTGATGTCGCAACAGGCAATTGGTTTTTGTTTATAAGAAGCAATTTAGTGTTTGAAAAAAACTCAATAAATGAGTTTTTCAATAGCATAAAATCCGTTAAGGCAGATGTTTTTATGGGCAGCGTTAAATATACTTCTAACGATTTAGTTTTTGGCCGCTATTTAAATCATTCTAGTCGTGGAACTAACACATATCAACATAATCATAAAATACACTATCGTCATTTGCTTTTTGGAAACAGTGTTTTTAAAAGTAAGCTTTTTAAAAAATATCGCCTTAATGAAAATTTAAAATTTTATGGAGGAGAAGAGCTTGATTTGGCAGAAAAAATTTATATTAATAACAAAAGCATTATCTGTTTTTGTAAACGAGCCTCAGCAGTAAGACAAAACCACCCCTCTTTTTCTGCTCATGTAGAGAGATTAAAAGAATTTGGAGAAAACAACCTGCACTACTTATCTAAAAACAATCAAAAATTGGTTTTATCGTATTGTTTTTATTTGAAAAAAATAAAACTTTTAATTGGGTTTTGGTCTGTTTCACTTTTTTTTATAAAGAAAACATATAAATATAATGTGTTCAGTTTAAATTATTTTTTAATTCGGTGGGGTTTGTTAAGCGCAATAATGATAGGGTCTTGCAAGTCTAAAGCAGTTCAAAGTTTCCCGAATTCAAGTCATCTAAAGTAGCTTCTTCCCAGTTTTCTTTTGTTGAACTTTTATTTGGTTTTTGAAGTAAAACAGGAGTTGCTTGAACTTTGTCGTCGGGCGCTTGCTGCGTATTTTGAATTTCTTTTACATATAAAATAAACACCGTACTAATAAAAAAAATCACAAAACTAATTGCTATCTCTTGTGAATGAAAAAGAATTGCCCCCTCTGGAAAGGGGACCTCTTCTACCCCATAGAGGAAAAAATATGTTATAGAGAACAACACTCCTAATCCTGAAATTAGAGATAATAAAGAGTTTAATTTAAAAGACCCAAAATATATTCTTCCTATAATCCAAAAATATAAAAACAAAACTAGAGAAATCGCTGCCGTGGGTAGCTTGTAGTCAAAAACAAAAAAAAGATAAACTGCAAGCCCAAAACACAATATAATATTTAAAATTGTTTTATGGTTTTTTGTAATCATAATGGATAAACAATTATATTACATATTTAATTTTAATCCAATTGAAAATTAAGCTTTATAATCAATGATTTTTCAAAAATATCTAGTAAATTTAAAAATGAACAAACACATTAAATATGGTGTTGTGGGAGTTGGTCATTTAGGCAAATTTCATGTTGAGCAAATCACTAAAATTCAAAATGTTTTTCTTGTGGGTGTTTATGACAACAATTGCGCTGTTGCTAAAAAAACGGCAGCTAAGTTTAATACAAAGTCTTTTAATAGTTTAAGTTCTCTTTTAAAACAATGTGACGCTATAAGCATTGTAACTCCAACTCCTTTTCATTGTTCTGTTGCTCTAGAAGCCATCAAAAATAATTGTAATATTTTTATAGAAAAACCAATTAGCGATAATATTGAAGATGCAAAAAAAATTTTACTAGCGGCAAAAAAAAATCAAGCTAAGGTGCAAATTGGTCATATTGAAAGGTTTAATCCTGCATATTTGGCTTTTTATAAAAAAAATCCAAAGCCTCTTTTTATCGAAAGTCATAGATTGGCCCCTTTTAATAAGCGCGGCTCTGATGTTCCTGTGGTTTTAGATTTAATGATTCACGATATTGATTTAGTGTTAACATTAATAAACAAAAAAGTTGTAAAAATTAATGCTTCAGGTTCTTCTATAATATCAAGTTTTATTGATTTAGCAAATGCCCGCATTGAATTTGAGGGAGGAGCTGTTGCAAATCTTACAGCAAGCAGAGTTTCTACAAAACAAATGAGACAAATGCGTGTCTTTGAAAAAAACTTTTATTCTGCTATAGATTTACAAAACCATACATTAAAAACCTTGGCTTTAAAAAATAAAAAAATTATGCCCTCAAACACTGTTGTTTCTAAAAAAAATGCTTTATTCGAGGAACTAGTGGCTTTTACTAATAGTATAAAAAACAACTCTAAAATTGCTGTTTCTGGACAAGATGGTTTGCGTGCGCTTGAAACAGCAATAGAAATACAAAAAATTATTGAAAAATAAACAAACATATAAATATTATTTTATTGCTGGTGAGGCTTCTGGTGATTTGCATGGCGGAAACCTAATAAAAGAAATAAAAAAACAACAACCAAATGCGTCTTTTTTTGGTGTAGGCGGCCCTACAATGGAAAAAGAAGGTCTTAAGTCTATTGTTTCTATTAAAGAGCTGGCTGTTTTAGGTTTTTGGGAGGTTTTAAAAAAATTGTCTTTTTTTTTAAAACTTAAAACAGATGTTATAAAAAATATTCAAACTGTTCAGCCTGATAAAGTTATTTTAATTGACTATCCTGGCTTCAATTTAAAAATAGCTGAGTCTTTAAGAAAAAAATCTTCTATACCAATTGTTTATTATATAAGTCCTCAGCTTTGGGCTTGGAAAGAAGGCCGACTTGCTAATATAAAAAAAAATGTTTCCAAAATGATTGTTTTGTTCCCCTTTGAAAAAGAGTGGTATTTGGACCGTGGTTATAAATCATATTACTTTGGACACCCTTTAATAGAGCTACATTCTATGTTTTTAAAAAAATATAAAAAAAAGAATTATAACTCTAGCTTTGTGATTGGTTTGTTTCCTGGCAGTCGAAAACAAGAGCTTGCCAAACATCTTCCTTTATACAAAAAAATCATAAAATCATTGAATAAAAAACACAAAAATATTCACTACATAGTTAGGTTGTTTGATGGAGAGGGTTTTGATCCTCAGCTTTCTCTTGGTTTAAATAAAAATTTTTCTATTGAAAAAAGAGAATCCTTCTATGCTTTCCATGATTGTGATTTTGCTCTTGTCGCCTCTGGTACAGCAACTCTAGAGGGGGCAATTACAAACACTCCAATGGCAGTAATATATAAAACTTCTTGGGCGTCTTGGTTTATAGCTAAATTATTTTTAAATGTTCGTTTTGTTTCTATTGTTAATATATTAAGCAACGATTTGGTTGTTGAGGAGTTTTTACAAAACAATGCAACTTCTCAAAAAATAACAAAATATGTTTTAAATATTATAAATCAAAAAACAACAATAGAATATTCAAAAATACATCAGCTTTTATATAAAAAAAATATTTATAAAAACACCTCTTCAGAAATTATAAAATGAACCTTCTTAAAAAAAACATATTGTTAATTATCTTGCGTGTATATTTCTTTTTGATTTTAGCAACATGTAAATGGAAAACCCACAATCTGTCAATCTTAAAAAATGCGATGAAAAACAAAAAACCAATAATGCTTTCTTGTTGGCACGAAAACTTAGTTTTTTTCACTTGTTTTTTTAAATCCTGGGAAAGGCCGGTTCATGTTATTTCTAGTTCTCATCCAGACTCTAATGTTTTGGCAAACATTTTAAAATCCTGGGGTTTTAAACTAATTAAAGGTTCTTCTACTCGTGGCTGGCTTTCTGTATTAAAAAATCTTTTACTCGTTTTTAAAAAAAATGGCAGTATTACTGCAATAACGCATGATGGTCCAAAGGGGCCACCTAAAAAAAGCAAACCCGGAGCACTAAGGGCTGCTATTAAAAACAAAGTTTGTATTATTGGAATGAGGGGGGAGGCTAGCAAATATTGGCGTGCTAAATCGTGGGACAAAACATTTCTCCCTAAGCCGTTTTCAACAATTGAAATATATTTTTATCCTGAGTACCAGGGTAATGAAAACGTTATTTCTCTTAATAAATATCTCAACAAAAACGAAGGAAAATGAAGCTTTTGATAAAAAAAATCATCTCTCTTTTTTATTTTATTTTATATAAAACAAACATGCTTTTATATGCTTCTGGTTTTTTAAAAACATATAAACCAAATAATGTTTTTGTAATAGGGGTTGGCAACATATCTGTTGGAGGTTCTGGTAAAACTCCTTTTGTAAGGCTGCTCTCAAAGTACTTAGAAACAAAAAAACACAAACCCTGTATTGTTTCAGGTGGTTATAAAAAAAAATCACCTGGAGAAATTATAATTAATGGCAATAACATTAGCTCTTTGGTTGCTCAAAATGTTGGAGATGAGCCTTTTATGCTTGCAAAAGAGTTGCCTCATTTATCTGTTTATGTTGGAAGCAAACTTAAAAACATTAAGCAAATAGATAGAAAAAAAATATTTTCTCATGCAATAATTGATGATGGATATCAATCTTTTAGTATTAAAAAAGACTATTCTGTTTTGCTAATTGATCTTTCTGTTAGTTTAAAAAAATACCGCTTATTGCCTGCTGGTTTTTTAAGAGAGCCTTTGTCTGAAATAAAACGAGCCAATTTAATTGTTTTTACAAAAACAAACCTTTGTTCAGATTCTGATTTGAAGGTAAAAAAGATTTTTTTTGAAAAACATATAAATTTTAAAAAACAATCTGTTGTTGATTCTTCAATTAAGGCCTTGCTTTTTTCTGCTGTCAAAGAAAAGCTAACCCTTGTTCAAAATGCTGGTTTCTTACAAAAAACAAAGTATGTTTCTTTTTCTGGCATTGCAAATCCAAAGTCTTTTCTTGCTTTACAAAAAAAACTAAAGGTTAAACCTTATAAAAACTTTAACTTTAAAGACCATTATAAGTATCCTCTAAAAAGCATAAACAGAATTGTTGGTTTTTCAAAAAAAAACAATATTAAAACAATATTAACTACAAAAAAAGACTATTACAAAATATGTAATTTTTTTCAGTCTTTTAATATTTATGTTTTAGATATTGAACATGTGCTCTCTGAAAACATAGATATTTAGAACTTTTATTTGGTGTTGTTTATTGTTGCTCCTCCTAAAAGAGCTCCTATTATAATTTTATAAATTCTTTTCATTTTTTTTGTGGTTTTTTCTGTAGTTTTTTCTTCTTTGATTTCTTCTTCTGGGTCACAAGGGCTGTTTTCTAAAACCAATATATTAAATGTTTCTTGTATTTTATTGCCCTTTGCATCGGAAAGCTCAAAGGTTAGTGTTTGATTTCCCAAATCTTGAATTTGAGGGGTAGTTTCAAAAATAAACTGGCTTGAATTAAAATTAAAATTAAAGAATGACGTTGTGTCAACTGTTGCAAAAACATCTTTGTCTGGCTCATGGTTTCCAAGGGCGTCTTCACCTTTTAAAACAAAAATATAATCTAATCCAACATATGCTTCTGTTGGTGGTTTGTTTGTGATTTTTGGTTTTTTATCAACAAAAATTGTTATTTTTTGCATATTTGTTCCTGCTTCAAAACCATCAGAAACAGCAACTTCTACAATATGTTCTCCCAAGTCTTTTTCTTTTGGGACCCATGTAATTTGACCTGTGTTTGCATTTAAATACATTTCTTCTATTGTTGTTCTAATGCTATATGTAAGTTTTGTTTTTGTGTTGTTGTCTGTTGCGTTAATAAAATGATTTAGTGTATCCCCAACTAATATTTTAATACTATCTGGACTAAAAATTTCAGGAACATCGTTTACATTGATTACAAACGGCTGTTCTGCTGTTGTTATTTGATCTGAAACTAAAACTTTCACGTTATGTTTTCCTATGTCTTCTTTTGTTGGCAACCAGGACACTACATTTTTATTTATTTGCATAGCTGTTGGGCCTTCTTCCAAAACATAAGAGAGCATGTTCTCTTCATTAAAATCTCTTGAGCTTTTTAAGTTGTTATCTGTTGCTATAATATCATAATTATAGTTGGAGCCAGGCTGAACAACCTTTTGTGGATTGCTTACAATAACAGGCGCGTCATTAACATATATACTCCCTTCAAAAACATCTGAGTCTATGCTGTCTGTTGCCGTAATTGTATAGAAGTGATAATCTAGTTCATTTGCTGTCCATTCTATAGTGTTTTGGTTTATAAGAGCTATTTCCTTGTTGTCTGAAGTTATCTCCCAAAATATTTTTTGTTTTTCATTAGAATCAAAACTTTTTAACTGAAAAACAAAGTCTTCATTTAGACTTATATATTCTTTTTGATCAGGCCTAAAAGAAATAACTGGAGGGGAATTAACAAAAGTTTTAATAATATAGTTTTCTGTGTTTTTTGAGTTTTTTCTTTCTATTATAATCTCATTTTCTCCAAGCTGGGTTACGATGGGGATCCAGTGTAATACTCCTTCTTGTGAAATTCTGATGTTTTCTGGTCCTTTAATTTTATTATATTCTTTGCCATCTAAAATGGACAGATTGTGAACAAACTCTTCGTTAACGGTTAAAACAAAATCGCTGCTGCTTGTTTTAATTTGTTTTACAGTATCAACAAAAACAGTGTTTTGTACGCTGCTTTCTGAATATTTATCATTAACTTTTAAAGTTAAAACATGCTCTCCATATTGGCTGTTTTGAGGGTTCCACGTTAACTTTCCTTCTTTTATTTCAATGTTTTCTTTTGGCGGTTCATATGTAACTTTTATTTTTTGTTCCGTGTTAAGGTCTTGTGCTATAAATGGTATTTCTAAAGAATGTCCTGCTTGCACCTCATGTGAATTTTTTTTTGTTTCTATTGTTGGCACGGCATTCACATATAAAACTTTATTTTTTTCATATTCTTCTTTTAAAACATCCTTGCTTAAGGTTGTTTGGCCTTCTTTTTTTTCTGTTTTAAGCGAGCTTTCTCCTGTGCTATATATAATATTATATTGTAAAATATTATTGCCTATGTTTTTTTCTAAAGGTTTCCAAACAAAAGCCATAGAGTCTAAGCTCAGTTCTAAGTTGTCTGGTTTTTCTTTTATTGTAAGCTCTAAAAAATCTAGGTCTTCTTTAATGTTTATCGGAATATATTCTTCTTTGTTGACCGTTAATATAACTGTGTCCGTTTTAGTTTTTTTAATGTTTTTATTTTCTTTTTTTCTCTTTTCCTTTTTACCCCTTACTATAAAATAGTTTTTCTCTTTTGTTTGTGCAGTTAAAATAGTTTGATTTTCTTTAATTAAAAATTCTATTTTGTTTATATTTTGCAGGCCACTAAAGGGGCTTTTTTCTTTATTAATTAAGGTTGCTTGTCCTTCTGAAAATTCATATAATAAAAAGGCGCCTTGAGTATCAATAAAAACAAGCTTGTTTCCTGTGTTTTTTATAAACCTTTTATGTTTATATAGGGGGTTTAAGTTTATTGTTTGTTGGCTTTCATACAAATAAACTTTATTAAAGTTGGTTAATAGCGCTGGTTTTTTATTAATAAAAAAAGCCTGATTAATAGTTCCTTCTGTTTTGCTGTTAATTATTTTTTCATTTTCTTTGTTTTTAGAAAAAAGCTTGCTTTGGGTTGGGCTTCCCCCGTTAAAAACTATTAATTCATCTTTTTCTTCATTGTTTAAAAAAAAGATAGAGCCTGCCTGATTTTGTAAAAAGCTTTTTGCAATGTTTTGCTCTTTTGTAATTTTGTCTTTAGAAAAAGTTAGTTTTGTTATGTTTCTGTTGGGGCTTCCAAAACTTATAATTATTTCTTCTTTACCATCTGTTTTGTTTGTTTGAGAAAAAACGGGTAAAGATTTTTTGTTTTCAGGGTTAACAACATATGGCACTTCATATTCTCTTTTAAATTCTCCATTTAGTATAGACCAAACATATGCTTTTGTTCCTGTTGACGGGTCTGCAACAAAAATAACCAGGCTTTTATTATCAGTGTTTATAAAATTACCATAGTGCGCTGAAAAAAAAGAACCCCCTGTTTTTTCTGCTATGTCAAAAACAAATTTTTTATTTAATGTGAGGTCGCCTTCTTCTGTTATAGAATATAGCTGTGCTTTTTTTTGCTGCCCTCTTTTTCCTTCAAAACCAATAAAGCTTGTTTGGTTATCTGTAATAGTTTCTTGTAAATTTACTACTGGAGTAATAAACTCATTTGTTTCAATTAATTTATTACCTAACAAAAAGGCGTTTATTATTAAAAAATATATTAAGGTTTTCATTTTTAAAGGAAATTTATTAATACAATTTAGTTGTAAAAATTGCTTTTTCAAAACCAAAGTCTTAAGGATTACATGAAAAATAAAATTCAGTCTATAGATGTTTATAGTAACCTGCTTAGCATAGTTTGGGATTCAGGGGAGTCTTCTTTTATAAATCTTCAATTAATGCGCGAGGCCTGCCCCTGTGCTTTTTGCTCTGGAGAAAAAGATGTTTTTGGAAACATATATAAAGGAGAAAAGCCTCAGCTAAAAGATAAAGCCTTTACTATTTCTAATTATTCTTTTATTGGTCTTTATGGTTTAAAAATAACTTGGGGCGATTTACATTCAGATGGAATCTATACTATAGGCTTGATTAAAAAACTTTGTTCTCTAAATGAACAAAAATGATTTAATTGTTTTTTGGGATTGGAACGGAACAATTGTTGATGATTGTTTTGTTTTTGTTGATATTTTAAATTCTTTATTAAAAGAAAACAACCTTCCTGTTATTTCTCAAAAAACATATAAAAAAGAGTTTTGTTTTCCAATAAACTCTTTTTATAAAAAAATTAATCTTTATAAAAACGAACAATTTTTTAATAAAATAAACTTAAGGTTTAAAGCTCTTTATAAAGAAAAAATGTTTTTGCCTTTAATTAAAAAAGACATTGTTTCTGTTTTATCCTTGTTGCAAAGCGCTGGAGCTAAACAATATATTGTTTCTGCACAAAACCATAAAATTCTTACAAATTTGCTTGATTACTATGGCCTGTCTCACTATTTTGATGGGGCCTTTGGTGTGGACAACCACGTTGCTGAAGGAAAGGATCTTATTGCTTTAGA
>MDTC01120940.1_pt1 | contig 18483 bp, 21 predicted proteins | sample 811181 | NCBI WGS metagenome assembly MDTC01 (sample SAMN05326644, study PRJNA326480) | marine metagenome | isolation source: seawater | place: Pacific Ocean: North | collected 2011
CCAGACTCGAACTGGCACTCCCATAAGGGCAAGGATTTTAAGTCCTTTGTGTCTACCAATTTCACCACGAGGGCACTGTGTTCTTTTTGTTGTTATTCTTAACATATATATTACACCAGAAATCTTTAGTCTAGGAAAGTTTTCCTGAACTCAACTTTATATCTTTTTATGACTTGTGCTTTCTTTATTAATTATAGTACACCCTTACTTATTAGTATTATTTAAAATAACGATATGAAAAATAAAAAATAATGAACGCTTATAAATTAACAAGATTTTTTTTATTTCCTATAATTTTATTAGCTGATTACCTACAAACAAATTATACAAGTAAATTTACACCTATGAATATGGGCCCTGTAAATGACCCTGTTTGGAAGGAAACAATTCTTAAATATCTAAATTCAAAAAATTATGTATTAGATTATGGTTGTGGTGTAGGTTTTTTTTGTAAACTTTTTAACCCAAAAAAATATATAGGATTAGAAATAAATAAAAATTTTATTAAAAGAGCTAAAAAAATTAATAAAGGCTATAGTTTTTTTGATCTTCAGGATAAAAAAATAATAAATTATAAAAATAAAATTGACACTGTTTTTATAAATAATGTTTTGCACCATATGTCTAATAATCAAATTGACCGAGCTTTAAAATTTCTAAAAAAGAATTCCAAAAAAAATACAAAATTTTTAATAATTGAACCACTTTTTCCTAAAAGTTTCTTTTCACTCCAATTTTTTCTTAAAGCATTAGATATTGGCAATTTTATGAGGAAAGAAGAGGGTTATCTTAATAGCTTAAAAAAATTAAAAATTTTAAAAGTTTCGCAAAAAAAATTTGGTATTAATCAGCATATCATTATTTTAGGAAAATTCTAGTTGGTACTATTAGTTTAATAAAAAAATTATTAATCAAAAAAATTTAAAAAATATTTTTCTAAAAGATATTTTTCAGATCCAGCTTTGCTAATGACTTTTTCACTAATACTTTTTGAAATTATTTTTGTTTTCACATTTGTATTATTTATAGACTCTTTTAGCCATGATCCAAAGCCTCCATCTTCCAAATGATCTTCTAAAACAAATACTGTATCCCATTTTTTAATTTGTTTTATTTGTCTTTCTTTGTGTTTCATTCCCCATATTGGAAGTGAAAAAATTGAAAAGTTATTAAATTTTTTTTTAATCAAAAGTTTTTTTGCTAGATTTACAAGACCTCCAGTAGTTAGAAAAGTTTTATTTGAACCCTTCTTTTCAATAATTGGCATCCATTTTCCTGGTTTTAAATTTGGAGTTTTTTTTTCTATAAAATGATCTTTGACTTGAGTTAATCTTAAGTATGACGGTTGTGGATTTTGCAAAATATATCTCATACAAGATTTAGTTTCTGTCAAATTATTGGGTGAATTAATAAGCATATTTGGAAAGGATCTCATAAGACTATAATCTTGAAGGGAATGATGGGTATAACCAAGATTCCCGTAGCGTAAGCCAGCACCAACATTGACTAACGTTACTGGTAAATTATGGTAATCAATATCGTTTCTAATTTGTTCTGCACATCTAAATGTAGAAAAATTTCCAATAGAATAAACAAATACATGGCATCCTTCTAAAGCCATACCTGCTGCAATACCTGTCATATTTTGTTCTGCTACTCCTGCGTTATAAAATTGTTTAGGAAACATCTTTGCAAACTTTTCCACAAAACTATAACCAAGATCGTTAACAATCAAAATAATTTTTTTATTTTTTTTTTGCTGCTAAAATTAATTCGTCAATAAATATATTACGCATTTTCGATCTCTTCTAAGGCATTTTTAAGCTCAACATTATTAGGAGACTTATAATGCCAAGCAATTTTGTTTTCCATAAAGCTTACACCCTTGCCTTTTATTGTGTTTGCAATTATCACTCTTGGTTTATTTGTTTTATTTAAAATTAATGCCTTTTTAATTTTAAATATATTATGTCCATCGATATTTTTTACATTACATCCAAAAGATGAAATTTTTTTTAAAAGCGGTTCAATTTTAATTGTTTTTGAAACGAATGTTAGGCCTTGAATTTTATTATAGTCAATTATTACACATAAATTATCAAGTTTGTGATGCGAGGCAAACATTAGTGACTCCCAAGTAGTTCCTTCGTTTAACTCACCATCACTTATTAAAACATAAACTTTGCGATTTTTTTTTTCCAGTTTTGCAGCTAAGGCGGACCCTACTGCTACTGGTAGACCATGACCAAGCGAACCTGTAGAAAACTTAACACCAGGAACGTGGTGACTCGCATGACTCATTAAAAGAGTTCCGTTTTGACCATACGAAAAGAGAGTTTTCTTATTTAAAATTTTTTTTTCATAAAGCATGCAATATAAAGCAAGACATGCGTGGCCTTTACTAAGAATGAATGTGTCTTTGTATTTATTACTTTTAAGGGAAATTTTTTTTAAAGTACCACTAAATAAAACAGTAAGAATTTCAACAATTGATAAACAGCCACCGATATGCGATGATTTTGCTTTATTGCTTAATTGTAGAATATTTTTTCTTAAATTCTTAGCTAATTTTTTTTCTAATATATTCATATTAAATGGCAGATTGTTTATCGTACGTATTTATTCTAATATTTAGAATTGAACAAGGTTAATATGTAAAATTTTATTATATTATTTGTCATTATCATATCCTTAAAAAATTTTTTAATAATTTAATGCCGTCCAGACCACTTTTTTCAGGATGAAATTGTGTGCCTACAATATTTTCATGGCCAATTATAGCAGTGATATCTTTTTTAAAATATTTGTAATGAGCTAGAATTTTTGTTTTATCTTCGGGTACAGCATAAAAAGAGTGGGTAAAATAAAAGGGTCTTTTATGAGAATTTTTGTAAATATTTGTAAGATTATTCTTGTTTAAATTAAATTTAATAGCGTTCCATCCAACGGATGGAAGTTTAAAACGTAGAAATGTATTTTTAGGTATTAAAATATTTTTACCTTTAATTATTGATAAACCTTTATGGTTACCAAATTCACTACTTTTAGATAATAACAATTGCATACCCAGACATATTCCTAAAATTGGTTTGCCTGTTTTCGCAAATTCTTTTATTTTATTAAATATACCAAGTTCTTCTAATTTTTTAGATGCATGACCAAAAGCACCATCACCTGGTAATACTAAATATGAACTGTTTTTAATATCTTTTGGTTTGTTTTTAATCTGAACATTTGCACCGCAATATTCAAAAGCTCTTTTAACACTTAAAATATTTCCAGCATTATAATCTAGAATTGTTACTTTTTTATTTTTTAACATTTGTTTAAATTTTTTTTTATTTGTGAAATTTGTAGTAAATTATAATGAAGAGAGCTGCCTGCACAAATTCCATTAATATTTAGTTTTTTAATATGATTAATATCAGCCAAAGATCCAAGTCCTCCTGATATTATCAAGGGTATCTTACAAATTTTTGATACACTCTCTATCAACGCGACATCAAAACCTTTTTTAGTTCCATCACAATCAACCGAAGTTAATAAAACTTCACCTGCACCTAAATTAGTTGATTTTTTAACCCATTCAATGACGTCTATACCTGTTTTCTCTCTTCCGTTATGAGTAAAAACTTCCCATTTATCTGTATTAATTTTTTTAGCCTCAATTGATAAAACAACACACTGTGATCCAAATTGTTTTGCAAGATTAGTTATTATCTTTGGATTTTTAATTGCTGCTGTGTTGATTGCAAATTTATCAGCTCCGTTTCTAAGAATTTTTTCTGCATCTTTTAAAGTTCTAATACCGCCACCGACCGTAATCGGTATGAAAACATTTTTGGCAGTTTTTTTTATAACTTCTGTAAGATTATTTCTCCCATACAAACTTGCTACTGTGTCCATAAATAAAAGTTCATCTGCACCTTCTTTATAATATTTAACAGCGAATTTATTAGGATCTCCAATTACTCTTAATCCTTCAAGTTGAATTCCTTTTATTAAATTTTCATTTTTTATATCAAGTCTTGGAATAAATCTTGGAATATACATTATATATTAATTTATTTTTTTTCTTAGTTTCCAATTTGATTTTTCGAAAAACCATAAATGAGGAGAACGAAAATTATCAGTTAGAAGTTCAAAATACTCTTTATTTAAAATCGGTTTTTCAAAATTTTTTGATGCTTTTAAAAAATCATTTTTTGGTAAGGATAAGTATTCAAAAAGCTCTTTTTCAAATCTTTTGGGATACTCGCCATCAAATTTTTTAACTAATTTAACACCTTCATTTCTCAGTAATTCACCGTTTCTTATTTCTTGTGCACTATCATATGTTGCTCTTCCAATTCCAAATTTTATAAATGTTGTATAAAAATGAAGATCATCCATTTTATCATCTATTGACTTATATTTACCGTATGTTCCAATATTTCGTTCTGGACTAGGTTTAAAATTACTATTCTCTACCGCATAATAATAAACCTCTTGTGGATGCCATTTTAGATACCATCCAAGATAGTGTATCTCTGATTTATTTTTTCTAAATTCTTTATTTGATATAGGTAAATAATGTTCTAGATCATTTTTCGACAATCCAAACTCTGAAATTAATTTTTTTATTTTTATGCCACCGATATATGTTTCCATTGGATTTTTAACTGTAAAATAACTTGGGTCTTTTAAAGGGGTATTTCTGTCATCATCATTCCCATATTCCAATGGACTTTCTCCATAAAATACTAATTCAATTCCGAATTTTTTTTTTGCAACTTTTGGAGTTAAATAATTTTGACCGAAAAAAAATGGTTGAAAAGGATGAAACAAATTTTCTAGTGATATTCTCGTTAACAATCTATGTACTCTTGTATTTGGAGTAAATAAAAAATTATCAAAACCTGAGTCTATCCAGGATTTAAAGTTTTTGTAGCCCCAGTCCGTGTAAAGGTGAGGTGAATAAGTTATTGTCAAAGGATTCATGCCGTACTTATATTTAAGCTTATGAGCTGTAAAAAAACTGTCTATGCCTCCAGAACCTGGAACTAAACAATCGTACTGTCCATCTTTTCTTCTAAATTTATCACACAACTTCAATAATAATACTTCTCTTTTTTTCCAATCGATTGTATTTGTTTTGTAATAATGAACATCACAAGCATTACAGACATTCCTTTTTTTTAGCTTAACTGTTGGTTTGATAGTTTTTAATGTGTGAGTAAATTCTTTTTCTGAATTTGGTTTTTGATTGCTATAGGTACACTTAGTACAAAATTCAACTTTTTTATTTAAACCATAAAAAACCGCATTATTTGAAGATGAGTGTCTATAGTTTTTAAAATTTATTTTACTAGGGAATTTAAATATAAATTTATTTTTCATTAATTAGCTTTTCTATCCAAATTAAAAGTTTTAATTTTTTTTTGTTTTAAGATTTTTTTAATTAAACTTAAACATATTTTTAATTTTTTAATATTCTTTGATCTTATTACTATAGAAACTCCAACTTTTCCCAACCTAAAAAAAGGATAACTACCAATAGCAAGGTCTTTTTTAAATTTTTTCTGAACTTTTTTTAAGTCTTTAGCAATATTGCTTTCAACTGTAATGCAACTTATAGTTTGACTTGAGGTTTTTGACCCTTTAATTAAATATTTTTTAGAGTTTTCAATCATTGACATCAATATCGAGGGAACACCAGGAAGACAAAAAACATTTTTTATCATAAAACCTGGAGCAGCACTTGATGGATTATATATTAAAGATGATCCCCTCGGCATCATTGCCATTTTTTTTCTACCATCATTAAATTTTTTTTTTCCGTAATATTTTTCTAAAATATCAAAAGCTTCTTTATGGAACTCATATTTTACATTAAATGCTTTTGATACAGATTCGGCTGTTATATCATCATGTGTTGGACCTATACCCCCTGTGGTAAAAACATAATTATTTTTTTTACAAAGCTCTAAAACAGTTTTAATAATTTTATTTTTTATGTCTGGTATTATTCGAACTTCTTCTACAGAGATACCGCAATGGTTATTTAACCATTTAGAAACAAAAGCCACATTTGTGTCCTGAGTCCTACCAGATAAGATTTCATCTCCTATTATTAAAATAGCGGCATTTACTTTTTTAATTTTATTCTTCATAGTAGATAATATGAATTTTGAAAATGAATTAATATCAGGTACTTTCATAAAAAGATATAAGCGATTTTTTGTAGATGTATTGGTGGATAAAAAAATTGTTACTTGTCATTGTCCAAATACTGGTTCAATGATGGGCTTACTTGAAAATGGTAATAAAGTTTGGATATCTAGGTCTAATAATACAAAAAGAAAACTAATGTATACACTTCAAATTATTGAAGCAGAAGGGAGTAAGATTGGTGTAAACACCCATCTTACAAATAAAATTGCTCAAGAAGCGTTAAAAGAAAATTCAATCAAAGAACTTAAAAATCTTGATACTATTGAAACTGAAAAAAAATATAATGAAAATACGAGATTTGATTTTTTTGTAGTTAAAAATAAAAAAAAAATTTTTGTTGAAGTTAAAAATGTAACATTATCAAGAAAAAAATTTTTGGCAGAATTTCCAGATGCTATTACCTCTAGAGGAGCAAAGCACATAAAAAATTTGGTTGATTCTATAAAAAGAGGATATGAAGCCTATCTGTTATTTGTGATACAAAGAGATGACTGTAAAAGATTTAAAATAGCTGAAGATATAGATAGTGAATATGCAAAATTATTAACAAATGCAATTAAAAACAAACTTAAAATTATTTGCTATGATTGTAAATTTTCTTCAAAAGGAATAAAAATAGGCAACAAAATAAAATTTTAAAATTTATGCATACAACTTTGGAAGGTTTTGAGAAAACTAGAGTAGCAGGCTTGGTTGCCTCCGGAGCTTTAGATGAGATTTGTAAAATAGTAAAACCTGGTATTAGCACTAATCAAATAGATGATTTGTGTTATGAATATATAAATGACCATAATGCTTTTTCTGCTCCACTTTATTATCGAGGTTTTCCAAAGTCTTGTTGTACGTCTTCAAATCATATTGTTTGTCACGGAATTCCTTCTGAAAAAATTTTAAAAGAAGGTGACATAGTTAATGTGGATGTAACTGCTTTAAAAGATGGCTGGCATGGTGATACGAGTAGAATGTTTTTAGTTGGCGAAGTTTCTATAAAAGCTAAAAATCTAGTTAAAACTACTTATGAGTCTATGATGAGAGCTATTAAAATTCTTAAAGAAAATATTTGTATTGGTGACATAGGTTCTTCCATTCAAGAACATGTTGAGGCCAAAGGCTATTCTGTTGTAAGAGATTTTTGTGGTCATGGTATTGGTAAGTCTTTTCACAAGGAACCAAATATTTTACATTATGGGAAAAAAGGTTCTGGTCAAAAACTAAAAGCTGGAATGATCTTTACTATTGAACCGATGATTAACCTTGGTAAATTTGAAACCAAAACGCTTGGAGATGGTTGGACTGCTGTAACTAAAGATAAAACTTTATCAGCACAATTTGAACATACTGTTGGTATAACTAAGGATGGATATGAAATTTTTACTTTATCTAAAAATGGTTTAAATTTCCCTCCCTATAAAATATGATAGAAAGATATTCTAGAAAAGAACTAAAACAAATTTGGGAAGATTATAACAAATATTCTATTTGGTTAAAAATTGAATTAGCTGCTGCAGAAGCTATGGAAAAATTCAATATAATCCCTAAGGGGGTAGTTAAAAAAGTTAAATCAAAAGCTAAAATAAATGTAAAAAGAATTTTGGATATAGAAAAAAATGTTAAACATGATGTAATCGCTTTTCTTACTTCAATCACAGAAAAAGCTGGAAGCGAATCTAGGCATTTACATAAAGGTATGACTTCTTCAGATGTTTTAGACACTTGTTTTAATATTCAGCTTAAACAGTCTGGGGAAATATTGTTAAAAGATTTAGACCTTGTTCTTTCCTCAATAAAAAAACAGGCTATTAAACATAAATACACAATGTGTATTGGTAGAAGTCACGGAATACATGCCGAGCCGATAACTTTTGGTTTAAAAATGTTAACTTTTTATCAAGAGTTTTCAAGAAATAAAAGAAGACTAGAAAATTCTATAGAGGAAATTTCTACATGTGCAATATCAGGTGCAGTTGGAACTTTTGCTAATATTGATCCTAGAGTTGAGTCTTATGTGGCTAAAAAACTTAAATTAAAAATTGAGCCTATTTCAACTCAAGTTATACCTAGAGATAGACATGCACAATTTTTTTCAACTTTAGGAATTATTGCTAGTTCAATAGAAAGATTTGCCGTTGAAATTCGTCATTTACAACGTACAGAAGTTTTAGAAGTTGAAGAGTTTTTTGGAAAAAAACAAAAAGGTTCGTCAGCAATGCCTCATAAAAAAAATCCAATTTTAAGTGAAAATCTAACAGGACTTGCTAGATTAATAAGATCGTCAGTAATACCAGCAATGGAAAATGTAGCTTTGTGGCACGAAAGAGATATTTCTCATTCAGCAGTAGAAAGAAATATTGGTCCAGATGCAACGACCGCTTTAGACTTCTCTCTTGTAAGACTTAACAATGTTGTTAAAAACTTAAATATTTATAAAAAGAATATGATTAAGAATTTAAATCTTACGAATGGACTATTTTTTTCACAAAGAGTGCTTTTAGAATTGACTGTGTCAGGTTTTAGCAGGGAAAAAGCTTATTCTATAGTTCAAAAAAAAGCCATGCAATCTTGGAATAATAATAGCTCCTTTTACGAAAACCTTATAAGTGATACACAAATAACTAAGAAAATACCTGTTAGTAAAATTAAAAGTTTATTTGATTTTAGTTACCATACAAAAAAAATTAATATAATTTTCAAAAGAAGTTTAAAAAAATAAATACTATGAATAAAGGCAAAAAAATTTACGAGGGTAAAGCTAAAATATTGTATGAAACCAATGATAAAGACTTGGTTATACAACATTTTAAAGATGATGCTACAGCTTATAATAATTTGAAGAAATCAAGCGTTGAAGGTAAAGGAGTTTTAAACAACAGAATTTCAGAATATATACTATCCAATCTAAATCAATTTGGTATCAGTACTCATTTTATAAAAAGGATTAATATGAGAGAACAACTTATTAAACGTGCTGAAATTTTTCCTATAGAGTTTATAGTAAGAAATATTGCTACAGGTTCACTTTCAAAAAGGTTAGGTATACCAGAAGGAACAGTTTTAGACGCACCTCTTTTAGAATACTGTTTAAAAAATGATGAACTGCAAGATCCTATTATATCTAAAGAACATATCTATGTTTTTAATTGGGCTACGGAAAAAGAGATTAAAAAAATTGATAAGATAACTTTAAGAATTAATGATTTATTAATCGGACTGTTTAGAGGTGTTGGTATCAAATTAGTTGATTTCAAAATTGAATATGGAAAAGTTTGGGACAAAAATAATGAAACAGCTCAAATAGTTTTGGCTGATGAAATAAGTCCAGATACCTGTAGACTATGGGACGCTAAAACAGAAAAAAAACTAGACAAAGACAGATTTAGAAAAGATTTAGGAAATATAATTGAAGGTTATCAAGAAGTCGCAAGAAGACTAGGAATTATGCCTGAGGAAACAAATATTAAAGAAGTTAAATTTGGTAAACCTACATCAATTAAATTTAAAAAAAAATAAGTTGAAATTATCAGTAACAGTAACTTTAAAAAAAGATGTACTTGACCCACAAGGAAAAGTTGTTCTCCATACATTGCAAAATATGGGTATGAAGACATTAAAAGAATTAAGGCAGGGAAAATACTTTGAAATTGATATAAATGAGAATAGTGAAGAAAAAGCAAAATCAAAAGTCGAAGATATGTGTAAAAAACTTTTAGTAAACTTGATTATTGAAGATTATAAAATAAATAAAATCTAAATGAACTCATCTGTAATTGTTTTTCCAGGGTCCAACTGTGATAGAGATATTTCTGTAGCTCTTGAAAAACTTCAGTTTAAAAATAAAATGGTTTGGCATAAAGATACGGAACTTCCAAAATCAGACTTAATAGTGTTGCCTGGTGGATTTTCTTATGGTGATTATTTAAGATCTGGAGCTATAGCCGCTAAATCAAACATTTTAAATGAAGTTATCAAAGCCTCTAATGATGGATGTTTAATTCTTGGTATTTGCAATGGATTTCAAATATTAATAGAAGCTGGTCTACTTGATGGTGCTTTGTTACGTAATAAAGAATTAAGATTCTTAGGTAAAGATGTTTTTGTTAAAACTATTAACAATAAAAATAAATTTTGTAATAAATATAAAAAGAATCAGATTTTAAAATTTAATATTGCACATAATGAGGGCAACTATTTTACCAACTCCGACCATCTAAAACGTCTTGAAGATAATGAGTTAATCGCTTTTAAATACTGTGATGCAAAAGGAGACTCATCAGAAAAAAATAATCCTAATGGTTCTATTAATAATATTGCAGGTATATTTAATGATAAAAAAAACATACTTGGTATGATGCCTCATCCTGAAAGGATGGTTGATGAAAATATATCTAGTAATGATGGGATAAACCTATTTGCTAGTTTGCTAAACTAAATACAATGAAAATAACTGAATCCATAATAGAGAGTCATGGTTTAAAAACTGATGAATATTCTTTAATAAAAAAATTGTTAAAAAGAGAACCTAATCTTTTAGAACTTGGCATTTTTTCTGCAATGTGGAATGAACATTGTTCATACAAGTCTTCTAGAATACATTTGAAAAATTTACATACAAAAGGAAAATGTGTAATCCAAGGACCCGGAGAGAATGCTGGGGTCATAGATATCGGTGACGATGATGCAATAATTTTTAAGATAGAAAGTCACAATCATCCGTCTTATATTGAGCCTTATCAAGGTGCTGCCACTGGTGTAGGTGGTATACTAAGAGACGTTTTTACAATGGGTGCTAGACCTATTGCTCTTTTAAACTCCATCCATTTTGGTTCAACAGATCACCCTAAAACAAAAAGTTTACTTAATGGTGTTGTTTCTGGCATAGGTGGTTATGGAAATTGTATTGGTATACCGACCGTTGCGGGAGAGACAAAGTTTAATAGTACTTATAACGACAATATTTTAGTTAATGCTATGGCTGTAGGTCATGCTAAAAAAGATAAAATTTTTTATTCTAAGGCCAAAGGTGTAAATAAATCAGTAGTCTATGTTGGTTCCAAAACAGGTAGAGATGGAATACACGGTGCATCAATGGCTTCAGCTGAATTTGATGAAAATACAGAAGAAAAAAAACCAACTGTTCAAGTTGGCGACCCCTTTACAGAAAAACTTTTAATGGAAGCTTGTTTAGAATTAATGAAAGATAATTCAATAATTTCAATTCAAGATATGGGTGCTGCCGGATTGACATCCTCAAGTGTTGAAATGGCATCAAAAGGTGAGCTAGGTATTGAACTTAACTTAGATAAGGTTCCTTGTAGGGAAGAAAATATGACGCCTTATGAAATGATGCTTTCTGAAAGCCAAGAAAGAATGTTGATAATACTTGAAGACGACAAAGAAATAGAGGCAAAAAAAATATTTGATAAATGGGATCTTGATTTTGTCATAATAGGAAAAACTACTAGTATAAAAAATTTAACGTTAAAATTTAACAATGAAATTATGGGTGAAATTCCAATTGATGCACTTGCTTCTAAAGCACCATTGTATGACAGAAAATGGACCAAAAAAAAACTACCTAGTAAAAAAATTAATTTAAAAGATTTAAAAAAAATAAAAATCGAAGACTCATTAATAAAAATTTTATCTTCTCCTAATCAATCAAATAAAAGCTGGATAACTAATCAATATGATCAAAATGTAATGTGTGACACAGTTCAAAAATCTGGTTCTAACGCCGCAATTATAAGAATACATAATAAAACAAAAAGTATTGCTTTAACTGTAGACTCTTCAGCAAATTATTGTAAATCACACCCACTTACCGGAGGAAAACAAGTGGTTTGCGAAAGTTGGAGGAACCTGATTTCAGTTGGGGCTAGACCTTTAGCAATAACTAATTGTCTAAATTTTGGTAATCCAGAAAATCCAGAAATAATGGGAGAATTCGCTGAATGTTTAATAGGTATAAAGGAAGCTTGTGAATTTCTAGATTATCCCGTTGTGTCTGGAAATGTTTCTTTGTATAACGGCACAAATAAAAAAAATATTTACCCTACACCGGTAATTGGTGGTGTAGGATTAATAAAAAAGTTTGAAAAGCCTTTTAATCATATTTTTAAAAATGAAAATAATATTTTAGTCTTAGTTGGAAAAACTTTCGGTCACTTATATCAAAGTTTTTTATTTCAAGAAATTTATTCTATTAATGAAGGTCCACCGCCAGAAATAAACTTATTTAATGAGAAAAATAATGGAGAAAGCATATTAGATTTAATAAATAACAACTTAGTCGAGTCAGTTCATGACATTTCATCTGGAGGACTTATTACCGCTGTTGCAGAAATGTCCATGCATTCAGGTATCGGTGTTAAATTAGAAAAACCAAAAAAATTATCTAACGTTATTGAATATTTATTTGGTGAAGATCAGGGAAGATATATTTTAGAAATAGAAAAAAACAAATTATCAACAGCAGAAAAATTAATGAAAGATAACAATGTTTTTTTTGAAATGATAGGAAAGACACAAAATGACCTATTTGAACTATCAGGAGAATTTGCTATCAATGTTAAAGAACTATCTAATATTAACAATCAATGGTATAACAACTATTAATGGCTCTAACAGAAAAAGAAATTAAAGAATTAATAATAAGTTCAATACCTGACGCAACTATTGAGATAAAAGATTTAATGGGAGATAATAATCATTATTCAGCAATTATAAAATCAAAAGCTTTTATTAACTTAAGTAAAATTGAACAACATAAATTAGTTTATAAATCACTTAAAGGTAAAATGGGTAACGAATTACACGCATTAGCGATAACAACAGAGACAAAAAAATAATGAATATAGAAAATGATATAAAAAAATTAATTCAAGATAATGAAGTTTGCCTTTTTATGAAAGGAACACCAGATTCTCCTCAATGTGGATTTTCAATGACGGTATCAAATATTTTGAAACATCTAAGTGTAAATTTCAAAGGTATTAATGTCTTAGAAGATCAAAATCTTAGACAGGGTATAAAAGATTTCAGTGAATGGCCTACTATACCTCAGCTATATGTTAAAAATGAATTCATTGGCGGTTGTGATATAATTAAAGAAATGTTTGAAAAAGGAGAGCTTAAAACTAAATTAATCGAAAAAGGTATAATCGCAAAATAATTATTTTTTAAATAATTTTCTTAGTTTCTTACTAAAATATTTTTTTACTAATGTTAAAAAAGAAATCTTCTTTTTTTCTTTAAACTCCAAAGTTTTATCAATTCTATAGTCAATTTTATCTTCCCATGAAAGTTCTAATATAAGGCTTTCTCTAAAGATTTTTTCTAGATTTTTAGCAGTAGCAACTGATAAAAAAGGTTCAATTAATTGATTTTTTTTAGATACTATTAATTCTTTTTTTTCATCATCAAACTTAAACCACCAAATATGATCTGACTCATTTTCAAAAACAATATTGTCAGCTAATCGTGATGGGAGCTCAATATAACCTTTTTTAGAAATTCTCTCTAATTCTTTAATAAAAAATTCAAAATCTTCTACATGTTCAATAACATGACTAGATACGACAAAATCAAATTCATTATCTGTAAAAGGTAAATTTCTATCTTTGATTTGAACAAATTTTATATCTTTATAAAAATGACTCAAATCTTGGGCATCAGCCACAACATTTGCATTTATGTTTGCTGTATACCCGCATCCTATATCGAGTATTTTCCAATTTGATTTTTCTTTTAATAATAAATTTACAGCTTTTAAGGAGTTTCTGCTTAACAAGACTAATATTTACCTAGAGTAATATTCAATAACTAAGTTTGGTTCCATAACTACGGGATAAGGCACTTCAGCGAATTTTGGTATTCTAATAAGTTTTACAGACTTATTTTTATCGTCCATTTGTATATATTCAGGAACATCTCTTTCTTTGCTTTGTAAAGAACCTTCTATAATTGTAAGTTTTTTAGACTTATCTCTTATTTCTATAATGTCTGAGTCTTTTACTTGGTAGCTTGAGATATTGACTTTCTTTTTATTAATCTTTATATGGCCATGGTTTATAAGTTGTCTTGCAGAAAAAACTGTTGGTGCTAATTTTGCTCTGTATACAACTGTATCTAATCTACTTTCAAGTAGCGCAATTAAATTTTCTGTAGTGTCCCCTCTTTTTGAAATGGCTTTCCTGTAAATATTTCTAAATTGTCTTTCGTTAATGTTGCCGTAATAAGCTTTAAGTTTTTGTTTGGCTTGAAGTTGAATGCCATAGTCAGTTGGTTTACCTTTTTTATTTTGTCCATGCTGTCCTGGAGGGTAAGCTCTAACATTAAAAGGACTTTTTGGTCTGCCCCATAAATTTACTTTTAACCTTCGATCAACTTTATGCTTTGATTTAATTCTTTTTGTCATGTTTGTTCGAGTGTTTACAAGGTTTAGGGGGTAATTGTCAATTATGCTTTATATTTTTTTTACTTAAGGAACTAAAAATACTAGCTAAAATCCTCAATTCTTTGTCACTTGGCTCCAATCTATAAATTAAATTATTAATATTTACTATCATGGAGCGTTTTTTTTCAGAGGGAACAAAAAAACCTTTGTTTTCAAGCAATTTTTTTAAATGATTAACTAAATTTGAAATATTTTTCTTAGAAGAAATTTTGTAATTTTTACTTTTTTTTCCTAGTTTCTTTTCGTTAATAAGCTTAAATATTTCATAACATATAATTGTTAAAGAATGAGATAAATTTAGAGACTTAAATTTTTTAGATGTTGGAATTTGTAAAACATAATTAGAGAAGGACAAATCTTCGTTAGAAAGACCTGATGCTTCAGGACCAAACATAAATCCATATTTTAAATTGGGATTAAGCTTTATTATTTCTATAAACTTATTAATAGATATGTGCTTTTTATTAATATCTCTTTTTCTAGCACTTAATGAAAATACTATATTGAAATCATTTACTGCTTCTGATGTTTTATTATAAATTTTTACTTTTTTTAATATATCAAACGCACCAACAGATGTAGCTTTGGCTTTACTGTTTGGCCATGCTTGTTTAGGTGAAACTATATTTAGTTTAGAAAAACCAAAATTCTTTAATGATCTAGCTGAAGCGCCGATATTTTCACCTATTTGAGGCTTTACCAATATAAAACCAAATTTATTATTCATTTATATTAGCGGGTGCTTTTTCTTTATATAACTTGTAGTCTAAACTATCTATTAGTGCTTTAAATGAAGCTTCAATTATATTTGGTGAGACACCAATTGTAAACCAGCTTATACCAGATTTATCGGTACTTTCAATTAAAACTCTGGTGGTAGCTTCTGTACCTGTATTCAGAATTCTAACCTTGTAGTCGAGTAATTTTAAATCAACAAAATAATTATAATATTTTTCAACTTTTTTAAAATTAGATCTTATTGCATTATCTAAAGCATTAACCGGTCCATTTCCTTCACCACTACACTCTATTTTTTTATTATCAATTAAAAAGGTAACGTTTGCTCTTGTGCTTATATTTTTGGATTTTGAAACTGTTACATCATAATTTATTACATTAAGATACTCTGGAACTTTACCAAGCAATCTGTTAGCCAAAAGCTCGAATGATGCGTCTGCACCATCGTAAGAATATCCTATAAACTCTCTATCTTTAACTTCATCTAAAATTTTTTGTACCTTTGGATCTTTTGAATCTATTTTAATTCCATATCTTTCAAGTCTTGATAAAATATTTGAACGACCAGATTGGTTTGAAACAACTATGTTTCTGTGATTTCCTACTAATTTTGGATCAATATGTTCATAAGTTTTAGGATCTTTTTGAACAGCTGATGCATGGAGACCGCCTTTATGTGAAAAAGCTGAAGAGCCTACATAAGCCATATTTTTATTGGGCTTCCTGTTCAATACTTCATCAAGGAATCTTGAACATTCAGTTAATTCTGAAAGTTTTTCTTTTTTAATATTTATTTCAAATTTCTTATTAAATGTATTTTTTAAAAATAATGTTGGAATTATAGACATTAAATTAGCATTACCACATCTTTCTCCTAAACCATTAATTGTTCCCTGTATTTGGCGTGCGCCAGCTAATACGGCAGTTAAAGAATTCGAAACAGCATTTTCGGTGTCATTATGTGCGTGTATGCCTAAATTTTTACCAGGTATTATTTTAGATACTTTGTGAATTATTTCACCTACTTCATTCGGAAGTGTTCCTCCATTAGTATCACAAAGAACTATCCATCGAGCACCTGAATCATATGCCTGTTTCAAGCAGTCTAGTGCATAGTCTGGGTTTGCTTTGTAACCATCAAAAAAGTGTTCAGCATCAAACAAAAACTCTTTTTTATTTTTGACAAAATGTTTAGCTGTTTCTTTGATATTTTCTAAATTTTCCTCATTTTTTATGCCTAGAGCTGTTCTTACATGAAAGTCCCAAGTTTTTCCTACGATACAAACTGCAGGACAAGTTGCTTTCGTTAAAGGAGATAACCCTGGATCATTATCTGCACTACGTCCATTTTTTTTAGTCATTCCGAATGCAGTAAAAATGCTTTTGTTTAATTTCAGTTTTTTACTAAAAAATTCTGTATCGACTGGATTTGCTCCGGGCCAACCACCTTCTATATAATCAACACCTATTTTTGAGAGTATTTCTGCAATTTTAACTTTGTCTTGAACATTAAAATCAACACCTTGTGTTTGTGCACCATCTCTTAAAGTTGTGTCAAAAATATATATTTTTTCTTTACTCATTTGTATTTCCAATTAGTTTTATCTTTTTGATCCTCTATTACAATTCCTTTATCAAAAAGTTCAAGTCTTATTTTATCTGCTAAATTAAAATCTCCATCTTTTTTTGCTTTGATTCTTTCATTTATTTTATTTAAAATAAAATCTTCTGAAACATCAGCATTTTTTGCTTTTAAATTAATCCAGTCGTTTTTGTTTAAATTAAAAAGCCCCAATAAGCGACAAGCGCTATTAAATAAACTTTTACTTTTTTTGTCACCTTTTTGTGCATTATTATAAAATTCATGAATTTTAGCTATAAAACCTGGTGTGTTTAAGTCGTCTAACAATGTCTCTGAAAAATCTAATATGTTATCTTCATTGGGTTCGTCATAAAGATTATACCATTTATCAATAGTATTTTTTTGATTAATTAATAGTTGATCGTTCCAATCTAAAGGTTGGCTATAGTGGGCGCTTAGAAGAGCCAATCTTACAGCCTGACCAGAATATTTTTTAACGGCTTCTGAAATTGTTATTATATTTCCAAGTGATTTTGACATTTTTTCCTTATTCATAGTAACGAAACCATTGTGCATCCAATAATTAGCAAAGTTTTTTGTTGAATTATTACAACAAGATTGTGCTATTTCATTTTCATGATGAGGAAAAATTAAATCCAATCCTCCTGCATGAATATCAAAGTTTTTTCCTAAATATTTTTCACTCATAACTGAACATTCTAAATGCCAGCCTGGTCTACCTCTCCCCCATGGTGAGTCCCAGCCGGGATCTGATGGTTCAGATGGTTTCCATAACACAAAATCCATTGGGTCTTTCTTTAATTTTGAAACCTCTACTCTAACACCAGACTTAAGTTCATCTAAATTTTTATTAGAAAGTTTTCCATAATTACCAAAAGAAGATACTGAAAAATAAACATGATTATTTTTTTGATATGCAAATTTTTTTTTGATCAATGATTTAGTCATTTCAATCATTTCCTGAATATGGTCCGTTGCCCTGGGTTCTGCAGATGGACTTAAACAATTAAGGTTTTTACAGTCTTCATGAAAGACTTTTGTTACCCTGGAAGTTATTTTTTCAATAGTCTCTTTCCTTTTTTTTGAAATTTCAATAATTTTATCATCAACATCAGTTATGTTTCTCACATACTTTACATTTTTACCGTAAATCATTTTTAAAACTCTAAACAAAGTATCAAAAACTACTAATGTTCTAGCATTCCCAACGTGAGGGTTGTCATAAACTGTTGGTCCACATGCATACATAGTTACACATTTAGAATTGATAGGACTAAATAATTCCTTTCTTCTTGTTAATGAATTGGTGAGTTTAATTATCTGAGTCATTAAATTTGCACACAGGTATAGGATTCATTTTATGTAGGTTTTTTTTTCTAATTTCTAAATATTTTTTTCGATTATTGTCTGTTTCATCGTTCATTGCTTTTTCAAGCTCTACATATGTCATGCCTAGTTGATCTTTATCATTTCTGCC
>MDTC01186923.1_pt1 | contig 18479 bp, 12 predicted proteins | sample 811181 | NCBI WGS metagenome assembly MDTC01 (sample SAMN05326644, study PRJNA326480) | marine metagenome | isolation source: seawater | place: Pacific Ocean: North | collected 2011
AACAAACCCCTAGTATTAATAGGGGCTTAGGGAGACATTTGTAGCCCGTAGGGGAATCGAACCCCTCTTTCCAGGATGAAAACCTGAGGTCCTAACCGATAGACGAACGGGCCAAAATAATGGTTGCAAACATACATCTTTATAAATAATTTTGCAACCAATTAAATGTGATTTAACTCAACACACATACTAATATGATTTAGCAAATAAAACTCTCTTTAGAGAGGGTTTGCCAGAAATAATACATTTACCCTTATCTTCATCATGATATGGTATACATCTAATAGTAGCTTTAGTCTCTTTTTTTATAATCTCTTCTGTCTCTTTTGTGCCATCCCAATGGGCTAGAACAAACCCTCCTTTAGATGATAATATTTTTTTAAATTCTTTGAAATCGTCAACTTTGGATATGTTTTGATTTCTAAAAGCTTTTGCTTTATTATATATATTTTTTTGAATTTCAATTAAAACTTTAGGTATATACTTATTTAATTTTTCAATTGAAATATTTGATTTAGTCAGATCATCTCTTCTAACTAATTCAATCTGTTTTTTTTCTATATCTCTTGGTCCAATAGAAAGTCTTATAGGGACACCTTTAAGTTCATATTCATTAAACTTATATCCGGGTTTTAAATTATTATTATTGTCATATTTTACACTTATGCCCATTATTTCAAGTGAATCCTTTATCTTATTTACAACCTCTGTTATAATATTTAACTCATTTTCATTCTTATATATTGGTATAATAACAACTTGAAAAGGTGCTAGATTTGGTGGAAGCACCAATCCCTTATCATCACTATGAGTCATTATTAATGCTCCCATTAATCTTGTAGAAACTCCCCAAGAAGATGCCCATACATGCTCTAACTTACCTTTTTTGTCAGCAAACTTAACATCAAAAGCTTTGGCAAAATTTTGTCCTAAAAAATGAGATGTGCCCATTTGAAGAGCTTTACCATCTTGCATTAAAGCCTCTATACAATGAGTTTCCTCAGCACCAGCAAATCTCTCTGATTCAGATTTTGTTCCTTTAATAACAGGAATCGCTAAAAACTCTTCAGAAAATTTTTCATAAATATCATTTATTAAGATAGTTTCTTTAATAGCTTCTTCTTTAGTTGCATGAGCAGTATGTCCTTCTTGCCATAAAAATTCTGAAGTTCTTAAAAACAATCTCGTTCTCATTTCCCAACGAACAACATTCGCCCATTGATTAATTAAAATAGGTAAGTCCCTATAGGATTGTATCCATTTTTTATAAGTACTCCAAATAATAGCTTCACTTGTTGGTCTTACAACAAGTTCCTCTTCTAATTTTGCTTCAGGATCAATTATTAATTTACCTTTATTACGAGGGTCGTTTTTTAATCTATAATGAGTTACAACTGCACACTCCTTAGCAAATCCTTCAGCATTCTTTTCTTCAGACTCAAATAACTTTTTTGGAACAAATAAAGGGAAATACGCATTCTGATGGCCTGTTTCTTTAAACATTTCATCAAGTCTTGCTTTCATTTTTTCCCATATAGCAAAACCATAAGGTTTTATAACCATACACCCTCTAACATCAGAAGCTTCGGCTAAATTAGCTTTACTTACTAGTTCATTATACCATTTTGAATAATCAGTTGATCTAGAGGTTAATTTTTTAGACATAATTCTTGGCACAAATTTTGCTCATATTAGATTATACAATTATATTGACAAAAATATAATTTTTAAAATTTAAATAACTAAATAATTATAATATATGAAATTAATATTTTCAACAAGTTTTTATAATAATATTCTTAGTTTATTATCGTTATTTATTGTTTTTTCTTGTGGAAACTATAGAATTGCTTCATTTTATGATAATGATCCTATTTATAATAGTTATTCAGATAATTCTTCTAATCCAAATAATTCAGTCTACAAAAAATATTTTAACGATTTATCCAATCAAAATAATCAGTCTAAAAATGGGGATATTGAGCCAAATGATTCAATTATAGATAGATCTATTCAAAGTAAAGGTAAATACTCAGTTAATGGTCCATGGGGATCAAATATTTCAAAAACTGAAATTTATTTATATAATAATCCATGGAGTTATTATGGATCGCCCTATAGGAGTAATTGGTATAATAGTTATTACTCTCCATTTGGGTACAATTATTACAACTCCTCTAATTGGTATGGAAGCTATTACTCTCCTTTTGGTTATAGTTATTACTACCCTGGCTATAATCCATTTTTTTATTCCTATTCTCCATATGGTTATAGCTACTATAATCATCCATTTTATGGGTATTACAATCATTATTATCGATATGGCTACTATAACAATCCACCATATGTTTCTTACAATAATTCTCAAAACAGAATTCTTATGTCAGATCGTAGAGGTTCTAAAAGTTATAGTGATTCAAATCAAAGAAATGGCTCGAAACAAAATATTGAATCAAAAGAAAACCCTAATTCAAATAATAACTCTTCAATTATAAGTCGTTTAAATTTTGGTAGGGGAATCCCTACATACCCACTTCCTTCTTTAAATTCTGAAAAAAAATCTGCAAAAGAAATAATAGATATTTATTCTGGTGAATCTAGAGGTTCTAATATTCAAAAAAGAAATTCTAGCGGTAATTCTGTTAAAAATTATCCTATTTACTATTCAAGATCAGTAGCCCCATATAATTCAGACGCGCCACCTAATACTAGTTCAAAAAATATAAAACCAACAATAAATAGTTCATATGGGAGAAATAACTCCTATAATAGATCTTCTAATTATTCTGGAAATTCAAGGGGAAATAACTATAGTGGAAGTTCAAATTATTCTGGAAATTCAAGGGGGAGTAGTTCTAATGGGGGTTCAAGATCTTCTTCTTCATCTGGAAGAAGAAATTAATAATTAAATATGAATTCAAAAGTTAGTTTTTTAATTTTCTTTTTTCTATTTGGGTTATTATTAAATTCTAATTTAAAAGCTCAAAATATTGAAGACATAAAACGTTTAATTTATGAAAATAATACAGGAACTGCTAGATTCACTTCTATGGGTGGTGCTTTTGGTGCTCTTGGTGCTGACATATCTGCAATAAATAATAACCCTGCTTCTTCAGCAGTTTATAACTTTTCTAATATAGGTTTTAGTTTAGATTATTCAAATACTTCAAATCTGTTTAATTATAATGGAAATAATACGGAAAATCAATTTTCAACTTTTAATGTTAATCAATTTGGTTTGACTGCTATTTTCAAAGATGATCAAAACGAAGATTGGTCTCATATTGGTTTTGCTTTTAATTATAAATCAAATACTAATTATAGAGATAAAATTTACATAAACTCAAATAACAACTTTAATAGTATCGAAAATTATTTTCTTTACTATGCTCAAGGGTTAAAAACAAGTAATCTAATTTTACAAAATAATGAAACAACAAAAGATCTATATCAGTATCTTGGTCAAACAAATAATCTAGGTTTTGGTGCTCAACAAGCATTTTTAGGATATCAAGGATATATTTTAAATCCTATAGAAGCTTCAAGTGATAACGCTAGTTATGTCTCAAATGCAAAGTATTCAAATGGAATTGAAAACCAATTTTATAATTTTCATAATGGAATTAACAAAACAGCTACAATCAACTTTAGTGCTAGATATAAAGAAAAAATATATATAGGGTTAAATATAAATTTTCATGAAATAGAGTATGATCAAACTAAAGATTATTACGAAAGTGGCTTTGACTTTTCTTCAAACATTCAAAAAATAAATTTCCAAAACAAACTAGTTGTTATAGGAAAAGGAAATTCAATACAACTAGGATTAATAACTAAACTAAATAATAGTATTAGGGTTGGCATAAGCTATCATAGCCCAACTTGGTATGAATTTTTTGATGAAACTTCAGAATATTTAATTTCCAATCATTTTTTAAATGATATTGAATATAAAGACATAATTGATCCAGATACAATTAATGTATTCCCCAAATATAATATTACCATACCAAGTAAAATAGGAATTAGTACTGCTTTTGTAGGAACGAAAGGTTTAATTTCATTCGAATACATAACTTCAAATATTTCATCTGTTATTTTAAAAGATGATAGCCCAAACTCTTTTATCAAAATAAATAATGAAATAAGACAAACATTTAAAAAGAAAAATACTTTAAAAATAGGAGCTGAATATAGGATACTTCCGTTAAGTTTAAGAATAGGATTTTATAATAGTGGAAGTCCTAGTAAATATTTTAATTACAATAATATTAAGTCTTTAAGCTATGGATTTGGTATAGATCTAGGTAATAGTATGCTTGATATTTCAATTCAAAATTCAAAATTAAAAGATTCAAGAAAACTTTATGATAAAGGCTTAAATGAAAGTTTTGATATAAATCGTAAGCTTTTAAATATAATTGCAAGTTATACCTTTAAACTTTAAATTTCTTACTTTATAATAAATCGATTTAAATTTAAAAATAGCTTGTCTTGCTATAAATTATTATCTTTGTTTCTTTAAAAAATTTGCATGAAAATAGAAAAATTTATAGAAAAGACTATCGATGAATTTGGAGACGATCATCAGCTAGCATCTATTAATACCCCTTTAAGAGATGATGCTTTTGTAGTATCTGATGATGAAAAAATATCTATAATTAAAAAAAATATTACTGAAATATTACATGTATTAGGAATGGATCTTTCTGATGATAGTATTAATGGGACACCTACAAGAGTTGCTAAAATGTTTGTCAAAGAAATTTTTAAAGGCCTTGATCCGAAAAATAAACCTAATCCTTCTACTTTTATAAATAAATATAAGTATGGTGAACTTCTAGTTGAAAAGAATATAACTTTATACTCTACATGTGAGCATCACCTTCTTCCTATAGTAGGTAAAGCACATGTAGCATATATTTCTAATGGCACTGTTGTTGGTCTATCTAAAATAAATAGAATAGTAAATTACTATGCAAAAAGACCTCAAGTTCAAGAAAGATTAACCCTTCAAATTGTTAATGAACTTCAAAAAATTTTAAAAACTAAAGATGTTGCTTGTGTGATTGATGCTAAACATCTATGTGTTAATTCAAGAGGAATTAATGATATTAGTAGTAGTACTGTTACTTCGGAATTTCAGGGAAAGTTCAAGAAAAAACTTGCTAGAAAAGAATTTTTAGATTATATAAAATTAGATACTGAATTTTAATGCAAAAGCTTCAACTTTTTAATTCTTTGAGTGGAAAAAAAGAAATTTTTAAACCAATTGTCAAAGATTATGTTGGAATGTATGTTTGTGGACCCACAGTATATAGTAATGTTCATTTAGGGAATTGCAGGACGTGGATTTCTTTTGATTTAATCTTTAGATATCTAAAGCATCTTGGATATAAAGTGAGATATGTTAGAAATATAACTGATGTAGGTCATTTAGAGGAAGATTCTGAAGATGGTGAAGATAGAATTTCAAAAAAGGCTAGATTAGAAAAAATTGAACCAATGGAAGTAGTCCAAAAATATACTGTTGATTTTTTTCAAACAATATCTCTGTTTAATCTTTTACCACCAAGTATAGAGCCTACAGCTACTGGTCATATAATTGATCAAATTGAATTAATTAAACTAATAATAAAAAAAGGATATGCATATGAAATAAATGGTTCTGTTTATTTTGATGTTTTAAAATTCAATAAATCTTTTAACTACGGTAAATTAAGTAATAGGAAAATTGAAGATTTAATCTCAAATACAAGAAGTATTGAAGGTCAAAATGATAAAAAAAATCCACAAGATTTTGCTTTGTGGAAAAAAGCAGAAGCAAAACATATAATGAGATGGCCTTCTCCATGGAGTAACGGATTCCCTGGCTGGCATCTTGAGTGCACTGCAATGAGCACTAAATATTTAGGAAAAAAAATTGATATTCACGGTGGAGGACTGGATTTAAAATTCCCACATCATGAATGTGAAATTGCTCAAGGTGAGGCTATTACAGGAGAAAAACAAGTTAATTATTGGGTTCATTCTAATATGCTAACTCTAAACGGGAAAAAAATGTCAAAATCAACTGGTAATAATATTTTACCTAAAGATATTATTGATGGAAATAACACTTTTTTTTCAAAATCATTTAAACCTGAAGTTATTCGTTTTTATATGCTTCAATCTCACTATAGAAACATAGTTGATATTAGTAATGATGCATTATTAGCTTCTGAAAGAGGATTTAATAAATTAGTTTCTGCTATTAATCTAATTGATAATTTGAAAGTTTCATCAACTTCAAATGGTTTTGATTTAATTAAATGGGAGAAGACCTGTTACGAATCAATGAATGATGATTTTAATAGCCCTCTTCTTTTAGCCCAATTGTTTGAGGCCGTTAAATATATTAACTCCGTTAATAATGATAAATTTTCTATTAGCAACAAAGATTTGATTTTTCTTAAAAATAAAATGAATATTTTTTTTTATGAAGTTTTAGGATTGAAAATTCCTAATTCAAATGATAAATCTATCTTAAACAACAAGATTGATGGTACTATTAACTTGCTTATAAAGTATAGGGAAAAAGCAAGATTAAATAACGATTTTGAAACATCAGATTTAATTCGTGATGAATTATTAGAGCTTGGGGTAAAACTTAATGATTCAAAAGATGGGACTAATTATATTATTAATTGATATTATGAAAAAAATTTTCATACTTCCTATATTATTTTTAATTAATATTTATCAAAAAATCATATCTCCTATAACACCAGCTAGTTGTAGATTCACCCCTACTTGTTCAAACTATGCAATTGATTCCCTTAAAAAACATTCTTTTCTAAGGGGTATTTATTTGTCAATAAATAGAATTCTGAGGTGTCATCCCTGGTCTAAAGGAGGATTTGACCCTGTTCCTTAATAAAATTAAATAAATTCAAAAAATATGCACTTTTTAGAAATTAAATGGAGTCCAAGTGAAACTTTAATTAAAATTGGAGATTTCGGTATTCACTACTATAGCTTAATGTTTGTAATAGCATTTTCTGTTGGATATTATATTATGAAAAACATATATAAGAAAGAAAAAGTTAGCATTGAATATATAGAGCCTTTACTTTTATATGTTATTATTTCTACTCTTCTTGGCGCTAGACTAGGAGAAGTTTTTTTTTATAATTGGGATTATTACAGCAATCATCTTTTGGAAATTTTTCTTCCTATAAGAGAAAAAGAAGGTGCAGATTTTTTATTTGGAATTTTTAAAAATTATCAATTTATTGGGTTTAGAGGACTCGCTAGTCACGGAGCATCTATAGGAATAATATTTGGACTATACCTATATCAGAGAAAATATAAATTCAAACCTCTTCTATGGGTTCTAGATAGATTGTCAATACCCGTTAGTTTAGGTGCTGGATTTGTTAGAATCGGAAACTTTTTTAATTCTGAAATTGTTGGAAATTATACTGGTAATAATTTTGGAGTAGTATTCGTAAATAGAGGAGATGCTCTTCCTAGGCATCCTGCTCAATTATATGAGGCTATAGGTTATATTGGTTTGTTTTTTCTTTTAAAATATTTATATAAAAATAAAACCGGCAATAATGGATATTTATTTGGAGTTTTTCTTTCAATACTATTCTTTATAAGATTTATTGTTGAATTTGTAAAGGAAAGCCAAGGAGGTTTTGAGGCTAAATTACCATTGTTTTCTACAGGTCAATGGCTAAGCCTTCCTTTAATTATAGTTGGGACTTTTTTTGTTATTAGATCAATAATAAATAAATCAAAAGAGTCTAAAGAAACTTAAAAACAACTTAAGAAGATTTTGTTTTTCTTTGGGTATCAAACATTATAGGTGTTGCGATAAAAACAGAAGAATATGTTCCTACTATAACTCCAATAATTAATGCAAACATAAACCCTCTGATTGATTCTCCTCCAAAAATAAAAATAGATAGTAATACAATAAGAGTAGTTAATGACGTATTTAAAGTTCTACTTAAGGTCGAATTTAATGCAGTATTTACAATTACATTATCTTCCCATTTAGAGTGTTCTGAAAAATATTCTCTAATTCTATCAAAAACTACAACAGTGTCATTAAGAGAATACCCAATTACTGTAAGTGCAGCAGCAATAAAAGCCTGATTAATTTCCATATTAAAAGGCATTATTTTATATGTCAATGAGAAAAAACCGAGAACTATTAATACATCATGAAAAACTGCTGCAACAGCTCCTAATGAAAATTGCCACTTTCTAAATCTTAATAAAATATATAAGAAAACAACCAATAAAGATCCAAATACAGCTAGAACAGAATTTTTCTTAATATCATCAGCTATTGTAGGTCCAACTTTAAATGAGGACATTATACCAACTTTTTTATCATCCGCACCGTTTAAAAAATTATCATATGATAAATCTTCAGGTAAAAATTCTTTAACAGCAACAAATAGTTTGTTTGAAATTTCAGAATCTACTTCAATTCCTTCAACATCTACTTTATATTTAGTAGTAATCTTAAGTTGATTGTCTTCTCCGAAAGTCTTAACTTCGGCACTTCCAAAAACATTATTTAAAGGTTTTTGAACCTGATCAGGGGAAATTACTCTATCAAAACGAACAGTATAAGATCTGCCACCAACAAAATCAACTCCTTGATTCAATCCATTAAATGAAAGTGAAAAAAGACTACTTAATAAAATTATTAGAGAAAAAGAATAAGCTAATTTTCTCTTACTTAAAAATTTAATACTAATATTTTGAAACAATTTCTTTGTAGAAGTAGTAGAAAATGAAACATTTCTACCCTTTTCAGCTCTATAATCAATTAACAACCTGGTAACAAAAATAGCAGTAAATAAAGAAGTTGCAATACCTATTAAAAGAGTTGTGGCAAATCCTTTAATTGGCCCTGTTCCAAAAATAAAAAGAATTAATGCTGTAAGACCAGTTGTAATATTAGCATCCAATATAGATGAAAGAGCGTTATTAAATCCATCAGAAATAGACTGCTTCAAACCTTTTCCTTTCTTTAATTCTTCTCTGATTCTCTCAAAAATAAGTACATTAGCATCTACCGAAATACCAATAGTAAGAACAATACCAGCTATTCCTGGAAGAGTAAGAACCGCTCCTAAGCCAGTTAAAATTCCAAAAATCAATAAAATATTAAAAACTAACGCTATATCGGCAAAAAAACCAGAAATTCCATAATAAAAAATCATCCAAACCAAAACAAAAAATAATGCAATTAAAAAAGAATAAACTCCACTTTGAATAGCCTCTCTAGCAAGAGAAGGTCCAACTATTTCAGATTGAATAATATCTGCTGATGCTGGTAACTTTCCGGCTCTTAAAACATTAGCTAAATCTATTGCCTCATTTAAAGAAAAATTTCCCGTTATCTCAGATCTTCCTCCAGAAATAGCTCCATTTGAAACACCAGGTGCTGAGTAAACAATGTCATCTAGAACAATTGCAATATTGGTGGTTTGTTTAAATGCTTTCTCAGTCATATTTTCCCAAATTCTAGCACCTTTTGCATTCATTTGCATAGAAACAGCAGCTTGCCCTATCTGGTCATAAGTTTGAAGTGCATCAACTACTACTCCACCACTTAATGGAGGAATACCTTCTCTATTAGATTTTAATATATATAAATCAACTATATCATTTACGGGATCTGGCTTACCAAAAACAAAAGAAACATACCTATATTCTCTGGGTAATAATTTTCTGACTTCAGGAAGATCAAGGTATTGTTTAACTTTTTCTCTATCCTTGGAAAGAAATTGAGCAAGAACAGGGCCACCCTGATAACCATAACCTTTTATTAGTTCAATTAAAGGGTTAGCTACTATATTATTTGAAATTGAATCTATAGACTCAACATCAGCTAATAACTCATCAATAACAGAAGATTCATTTTTAATTTCATTCTTTTCATTTTCACTTGACTCAATCTCAGCTAATAATTTATCTGCATCAGAAAGGAATTTCATAAAACTTTCATTTTTAAAAGTTTCCCAAAATTCAAGTTGAGCAGTACTTTGAAGAAGATTTTTAACCCTTTCTACGTCTCTAGCTCCAGGTAATTCAACTAAAATTCTTCCTGAGGTACCTAATCTTTGTATATTAGGTTGTGTAACTCCAAATTTATCAATACGCTTTCTAAGTACTTCAAAAGCAGATACAATGGACTCGTCTATTTTTTTTCTAATAATAGGCTTTACTTGATCATTTGACATTTCAAAATTAATTTGATCACTTAATGTCCTATTACCAAAAATATCTGGCGATGATAATTTAGCAACCCCATTTATTTCATCAAATGAAGCAAAAAATGACTCAATGTAAGGATCATCAGTACTTTTCTGAAGTAGATCAGCATCATCAAGAGCCTTATTAAATGTGGGATCCTTAGAATAATCTGAAAGACCTTTTAAAATATCTTTAATTGATATCTGTAAAATAACATTAATTCCGCCTTTTAAATCAAGTCCTTTATTAAGTTCTTTACTTTTAGAATCATTATATGATGTGAATCCAAGTATAGGTAAGTTCCCAACTGAATCTAAATATTTTTTCTGCTGTTGATTTCTAAGTGAAATAAAATCATTTTCCTTTTCTGAGATAGTTTGAATAGAAAATTTTTTAGCTTTTTTTTCAATATTGCTAGATATAAAAGAAAATGATAATTGATATATACTAACAATTGCAAATAAAATACCGAAAAGCTTAACTAGTCCATTATTATACATTTATTTATTTTTATAACGTATTAAAGGCGTGCAAATATAAAATTTAATATACTAAACTCAAACCTCATCTAAAAAAGATTATAGATTAATGGTTTATTTTAAAATATCGCCTAAAGCATTATTCATATCTCTGACCGCTCTACAACTATTTTTAAATTTTTTCTTTTCCTCTTCATTTAATCTAAGGTCAACTATTGACTCTACCCCACTTCTTCCAATAATACATGGAACACCGATGCATAAGTCATTTTGATTATATTCTCCTTCGAGTAAAACAGAGCATGGAATTAATCTTTTATGATTATTAATAATACTATCAACTAAATACGAAACAGAAGCTCCAGGAGCATACCATGCTGAAGTCCCTAAAAGCTTTGTTAATGTTGCTCCACCAACCATTGTTGACGATACAACATTAGAAATTTCATTTTTATCTAAAAAATTGCTTATAGGAATACCATTGTATGTTGACAATCTTGATAAAGGGATCATAGTTGTATCTCCGTGTCCGCCAATAACCATTCCTTGAATATCATTAGCAGGTTTATTAATAGCTTGAGAAAGATATGTTTTAAACCTTGAACTATCTAGAGCTCCTCCCATTCCTATAATCCTTTTTTTATCTAACCCTGATGACTTTATAGCTAAATATGTCATAGTATCCATTGGATTAGATACTACTACAATAATAGCATTGGGAGAATTCTCAATAACACTGTTTACAACCTTTTTAACTATTCCAGCATTAATACCAATAAGTTCTTCTCTAGTCATGCCTGGTTTTCTTGGTATACCTGATGTTATAACTACAACATCACTATTTTTCGTTTTAGAATAATCACTAGTAACTCCAAATATTCTAGTATTAAAACCTAAAGTCGTAGAAGTTTGATTTAAATCAAGTGCTTTACCTTCAGCTAAACCATCTTTAATGTCTAATAAAACTACCTCACTTGCTATGCTTTTTATTGCAATATATTCTGCGCAAGATGAACCAACATTACCAGCTCCAACAATACTTACTTTCATTTCATTTTTTTTTATAAAAATACTTAAATAGAAATTAAAATATCACAAATAAAATAATACTAACAAATATTAGTATTAAACATACAAACAAAATTAAATATCGGTAAAGGATTTCTTTTAAATTATGCATCTATATTTGCATAAACTGCATTTCTTTCTATAAAATCTCTTCTAGGAGGAACCTCATCTCCCATTAACATTGAGAATATTCTATCAGCTTCACTTCCACTATCAATAGTGACCTGACGTAAAGTTCTAGCTTCAGGATTCATAGTTGTCTCCCATAATTGATCAGCATTCATCTCTCCAAGCCCTTTATATCTTTGTATACTAGATCCTTGACCAAAATTTTTAACCAATTCATCTCGTTCTTTATCATTCCAAGCATATTGTTTTTTTGCTCCTTTTTTTACAAGATAAAGAGGGGGTGTAGCTATATAAATATATCCAGACTCCAAAAGCTCCTTCATATATCTATAAAAAAAAGTTAATATTAATGTTGCTATATGACTACCATCAACATCTGCATCACACATAATGACAACTTTATGGTATCTTAATTTTTCTAAATTTAGCGCCTTACTATCTTCTTCTGTTCCAATAGTAACACCTAATGCAGTATAAATATTTCTAATTTCTTCATTTTCAAAAACTTTATGCTGCATCGCTTTTTCAACATTCAATATTTTTCCTCTTAAAGGAAGAATAGCTTGATAATTTCTATCTCTACCCTGCTTTGCAGTTCCTCCAGCTGAATCTCCCTCAACGAGAAAAACTTCACACTTGGCAGGATCTTGCTCTGAACAATCAGATAATTTTCCAGGAAGACCTCCACCACTCATAACGGTTTTTCTTTGAACCATTTCACGAGCCTTTCTTGCGGCATGTCTGGCTTGAGCTGCTAAAATAAATTTTTGAACAATCATTTTAGCATCACTTGGATTCTCTTCAAGATAATTCACTAACATTTCTGAAACTGATTGAGATACTGCAGAACTAACCTCTCTATTCCCTAACTTAGTTTTAGTTTGACCTTCAAATTGAGGTTCAGCAACTTTAACTGATATAATTGCAGTTAATCCTTCTCTAAAGTCATCTCCACTTATATCAAACTTTAATTTATCTAAAAGTCCAGATCCATCTGCAAATTTCTTTAAAGTAGAAGTTAAACCTCTTCTAAAACCTGCCAAATGAGTTCCACCTTCATGAGTGTTAATATTGTTTACATAAGAATGTAGATTTTCAGAATAAGAATTATTATAAATCATAGCTACTTCAACAGGGATACCATTTTTTTCACCTTCCATTGAAATTATATTTTGAATAATTGCTTCCCTTGAACCATCCAAAAAAGCAATAAATTCCTTAAGACCATCTTTAGAATGGAAAACTTCAGAAATATCATTTCCCTTTTCATCTTTATTTCTTTTATCGATAAGATTAATTGTTATCCCTTTATTTAAAAAAGATAACTCTCTTAATCTATTAGCAAGAGTTTCATAGCTAAATTCTAAAATTTGTTGAAAAATTTCAGGATCAGGGCTAAATGTAACAATAGTGCCATTTTCATTAGAAGCCCCTACTTTTCTAACCGGATATAAAGGTTTTCCCTTCTCATATTCTTGCTCCCATTCTTCTCCATCTCTACAAACTGTTGCTTTTAAATGTTTCGATAATGCATTGACACATGAAACACCCACACCATGGAGACCACCTGAAACTTTATAAGAATCTTTATCAAATTTACCACCAGCTCCTATTTTAGTCATAACAACTTCTAATGCTGACACTCCTTCAGTCTTATGAATTCCTATTGGAATTCCTCTACCATTATCCTTAGTTGTAATTGAATTATCCTCATTAACTATGACTGAAATTAAATCACAATGACCAGCTAAAGCTTCATCTATAGAATTATCTATAACTTCATAAACTAAATGATGAAGACCTCTTGCAGCAACATCTCCAATATACATTGAGGGGCGTTTTCTTACATGCTCCATGCCTTCAAGAGCCTGAATACTATCAGCAGAATACTTAAGATCTTTTACTTCTTCACTCATTAATTTTTATTTAAATTTTATGTTAAGTGAAACACATTACAAAGATACAAAATAGGTAGGGTGATTTTACTTAAGAATACTCTTAAAAGCCTTGAAGTTATTAACATTTAGTTAAAAAAAAAAATAAAAGAATTATTTAAATTCTATTAATCTTTATACCCATCAGAATGTACTTTTGAAACAGCTCTTCCACTAGGATCATTTAGGTTTTTAAAGGCCTCATCCCATTCAAGCGCTATAGGAGTACTACATGCAACTGAAGGTACTGAAGGAACACTTAAAGCTGCTGTTTCACTGGGAAAATGCTCTTCAAAAATATTTCTGTAATAAAACTCTTCTTTATTCTGAGGTGTTTGAATTGGGAAACGAAAATGAGCATTTTGCATTTGTTCATCAGAAACTTTTTGATCAACTAATTTTTTCAAAGTATCTATCCAACTATATCCAACTCCATCTGAAAATTGTTCTTTTTGCCTCCAAGCTACAGATTTAGGCAAATATTTTTCAAAGGCCTTTCTTAAAACCCATTTTTCCATCTTAATTTTGTTAATCATTTTGTCTTTAGGATTCATTCTCATGGATACATCTATAAATTCTTTATCTAGAAAAGGAACTCTACCTTCAATACCCCATGCTGCAAGAGATTTATTTGCTCTTAAACAATCATATTGATGTAATTTTTCAAGTTTTCTAACCGTTTCTTCATGAAAATCTTTTGGAGAAGGTGCTTTATGGAAATATAAGTATCCTCCAAATAATTCATCTGCTCCCTCACCAGAAAGAACCATTTTTATTCCAAGGGATTTAATTGATCTTGCCATTAAATACATTGGAGTTGAAGCTCTAACAGTAGTTACATCATAAGTTTCTAAATGATATATAACATCTTTAATAGCGTCAAGTCCTTCTTGTATTGTAAATTTTACTTCATGGTGAACTGTACCAATATGATCAGCAACTTTTCTTGCTGCTATTAAATCAGGAGAGCCTTCTAACCCGACAGAAAATGAATGTAGTTGAGCTAATAAAGTAGATTTAGGATCATCATAATTTATCCTTTTTTTAGCTAATATTTTAGCTAATGCAGAGGTAATTGATGAATCTAGACCTCCAGATAATAAAACTCCATATGGAACATCACTCATTAACTGTCTTTCAACCGCATTTGAGAGTGAATCATGAAGCTCTTGAATTTCTGTTTTATTATCTTTAACATTATCAAAACTCATCCAATCTCTATTATACCATTTCACAAAATCTTGTTTTTTACTATGAAAATAATGACCAGGTGGAAAAAGTTCAATTTTTGTACAAGTACCCTCAAGAGCTTTTAATTCCGAAGCAACATAAAAAGTTCCATTTTGATCCCAACCAATATATAACGGAATAATTCCCATATGATCTCTTGCTACGAAAAATTCATCTTTAATTGAATCATATAAGGCAAATCCAAAAATTCCATTCATCTCATCTATAAATTCAACACCTTTAGATTGATATAAAGCTAAAATAATTTCACAATCAGATTTTGTTTGAAACTGATAGTTATTTTTTAATTTTTGTCTTAATTCTTTATGATTATAAATTTCTCCATTTGCTGCTAAAACATATCTTTTATCACTACTATACAAAGGTTGATTTCCCGAAGTAGGGTCAACAATAGCAAGTCTTTCATGACCCATTATAGCATTTTTATTATCATATATACCACTCCAATCAGGACCTCTATGTCTAATGGATTTCGACATTTTTAATATTTTAGCTCGCAAACTATGCGAATCCTCTTTTAAATCAAAAGCACAAACAATACCACACATTTTATAAAATTTAAATCAAAAATACAAATTTAATTAAAAATAATAGCCAAATAAAATAAATTAATTAATTTTATAAACTTTTATTTTAATAAAAATTAATTATTTAAATATAGAGGTGATAGGGATTTTAATTAATACTATAAACTAATTTACCATTTATTATTGTTGCTACAACCTTAACATTAGGAATATACCTTTCATCTATTGTCATTATATCATTTTTTAGTATCACAAAATCTGCGTACTTACCTATTGAAATAGACCCCTTTCTTGAATCTTCAAAATTTGCGAAAGCTGCCCAAGAGGTCATTCCTTTAAGAGCTTCAGATCTTGATAGTTTATTTTTAATTTGAAATCCATCCTCAGGAAATCCTTTTAAATTTTTTCTTGAAACAGCTGAATAAAAAGTGATTAAAGGATTCATTACTTCAACAGGGAAGTCAGATCCTAAAACAATCTTTCCACTCCAATCTAGCAAATCCTTGTAAGCATAAGAATAGACTATTCTTTCTTTTCCAACTCTTTCTTTAGACCATTTCATATCACTAATAGCTTGAGTTGGCTGAATTGAAGGTATAATTTTAGAGTTTATTAATTTAAAATCTTCCTTGGAAATCACTTGAGCATGCTCAATCCGCCACCTAGGATCATTAACACCTCTTAATGCTTTTCTATAACTATTTAAAACAATAGAGTTAGCTTTATCCCCTATTGCATGAGTATTTAACTGAAATCCACTTTTGGCTATCCTAAAACACAATTCTTCAAACTCCTCTATACTAAAATTAAGATTACCATATTCATCTCTTTTGTCACTATAAGCTTTTTTTAATGATGCTCCTCTTGAACCAAGAGCACCATCTAAAAAGACCTTAAAAGACCTTACTGTCAAATTATTAGTTTGAAAAAGACCTTTTTCAAGAAAATAATCTAAACTATTTTTTGAATAATTAACCATTCCATATACCTTAATTGATAAATCTCCCGATCTCTGTAAGCTATCAATTAATGTAAAATCTTTTAAATCTAATCCCGCTTCATTTAAAGTTGTAAGTCCATATTTAAAAGCCTCTTTTTCAGCTTCTTTAAGGGCTTGAATTTTCACTTCAACAGTATAATCAGGAATAATAGCTTTAATTAAAGACATGGCTGTATCAACTAAGAGTCCAGACAAAACATTATTTTTTTTAATAATTTTACCTCCTTTTACTTCAGTATTCAAATTAATACCCGCTAAATCTAAAGCGACTTGATTCACTAGATAAGCATGACCATCAATTCTTTCTAAAACAACAGGAATATTTGGAAATATCTCATCTAATTTTCTTTTATCAGGAAAATCTTTATTTATCCATAAATTTTGATCCCATCCTCTTCCAATTATAAATTTATTCTTAGCATACTCTTTTAACCTAATTAATACTTCATCAAAACTTTTAGCCCCCTTAAGATCAGCATGGTTTTTAGATAAACCATATTCCAAAAAATGACAATGAGAATCAATAAATCCAGGGTAAACGAACATCCCCTTACAATCTATCATGTTGTTTGATTTATATTTTTCAAGAATCTCTTCTCCGCCTACATCAATAAAAACACCATCTTTAATTGCAAAAGAAGAAGCTTTTTCAAATTGAGAGTTTACTGTATAAACTATTGCATTATGGACAATTAGATCAACTTCTTTAGACTCATTACAAGAACTAAACATAAAGAAAAGAAGTGCAATTAATAGACTAAATCCTAGCTGTTGAAAATTAAATTTCATTAAAGTAATTTAATAGTAATTATTTTTTTATGGATCAAATTTAATATAAAAAAAATTGTAAAGTATTTTTTATTATTAATAATTGAAATCAAAATTATAAAGAAGACCTGACAAAAATAAGGGGCCATGTAATTGATAATTCGACCACTCAAAATTATTTTTATTTATAAAATTTTCTCCCTTTATAAAAATATTCCAGCGCTCATTAACCTTAAATGTTATTTTTAGATCAGAATAAAAAAAGGAATTTATTTTTTCTTCTAAAACACTAGCTTTAAAAAGGTCTTGGAGTAGAAATTCATCTCGAAAAGCATTATATCTTTTACCTAAATATTTCAAATTCCATTGAACATTATATGATCTTTTAAAATTTAAATTACCATTGAACTCTAATTTTACCTTAGGTAAATTCCATGCTTTATTTAATTCTTTCGTATTATAATTCATATAGCTTGCTTTTATCCCTATATAGCCATTATTTTTAAATTTTGCATTAACACTTGTCTCAAATCCAATCGTATTAATTTCATCATATATAACTTCAAAAGAATTTCCATAACGGTAAGAAATAAATTTATAATTAGAAAAATCAAACCCGAAATTTCTATATAAAGGGAAGTTTTTATTTTTTTGATAAAACCCATTCATTGTTAACTCCCAATCTTTAGATATAGATGATTTAGTGCCAAACCTAAATTCATATGGAATATTACTTGGAACCAACTTAATTGAAGGAGCAACATAAGGATTATAATGAGTCAATGTCCTAAAATTATTTAATTTCAAATCACCTTCAATTTTAATAAAAGGCACAAAAAGTTTATCTGAAGAATTATATATAACATCTAAATAAGGAAAAACAAAAATATCTTCTTCATTAAATCCGTCAGAAAGACCATAAACTCCTTTTCCCCCTAACACTAGTTTAATTTTACTTCTTATATAACTAAAATTTAATCCAAAAGTAGCCTTTCCAGTTGAAGTAGTTAATGGTGTTTCTGAATAATACTCAGAGATGAATTCATTTGAAAAATAA
>MDTC01223312.1_pt1 | contig 18479 bp, 17 predicted proteins | sample 811181 | NCBI WGS metagenome assembly MDTC01 (sample SAMN05326644, study PRJNA326480) | marine metagenome | isolation source: seawater | place: Pacific Ocean: North | collected 2011
GAATTTCCTGAAAATTATCAAAACTATAAAACAATAGTATCATCCATTTCTGAAAGTGATAAAAAATATATTAAATTATTAGAATCAAAAGAATTTTTATCCTTGTTTATTGAGATGATATTAAGGAATAAAAATAAAAAATCAAGAGGTGATCTATCATTTATACCTTATGATTTAATATTATTTAAATATTTAGAATAAAGAAATAGAATAAATTTGAATTATTTAAACATTTATACTATATATAGTAAATAATGTCTTTTATTAACGTTCAAATGATCAATTCAAATTTAAACCTTGATTCAAAAGATATTAATAGCGACATTGACAATATAATTAAAATGAAACTAAAAGAAAAAGTTGAAGGGAAATGTTATGAAGATGGATACATAGTTGAGGGAAGTGTTAAAATTATCAAGAGAGGAATTGGAAAAATTGTGACAACAAATAATAAAAGTAAAATAAGATACAATATTACTTATAATGCGGATGTAATTTCTCCATCGGATGGAGATAAGATTGAAGTTATTGTAAATAATATTAATAAGATGGGTGTTTTATCTCATGTTCGATTAAATAAGAAAGATGTAGAAAATCACGAAGATAGTCCAATGATAATTATGTTACCAAGAGAATACTTCGATGAATCAACAAGAAATATAGATGATTTAACGGTTGGACAAAAGATTGATATTATGGTTGTTGGATGTCGTATTAAGTATGGGTCTGATAAAATTCAAGTGATTGCGAAACCATTGTAAGTTTGAAACTTAATGATATAATATCCATATGTATAATATGGAAGTGAATAAAAGACATTATATATACAATAATATTGACAATCTAAAGATTCACAATAAAATCATTGATTTTATAAAACATACAAATGTTAAATATACAGAAAATAAGAATGGTATTTTTTTAAATTTAAATACGGTAGATGATGATAAAATAGATCATATTTATATCATTGTAAAAGATATGAATGATAATTTAAATCACGAGATTAATGTAGAAGAATTTGTTAAAGAAGAAGAAGATAAAGAATTAGTTATAAAAGAAAAACAATCATTAATCATTGAAAGTATCAATTCAAATGATATTTTTTTATCTGAAATAAAAGATAAAAAAGAAAGGGATATAATTGAATATTCAAAATTATATTTTTAAAATTTGATAGTACTTAAAAAAGATACTAGTAAACATATTATATAAACAATGAACTTTATAGAAGCATTTGAAAACAACACAAACACTTTTACAAAAAAAATTAAAGATTCTGGTTATTTGGAAGGGAATATTAAAATTAAAGTAAAAGGTGTTGATGATATTTCAGAAGTGATTATTGGAGAAAATGAGATTACCTATGAATCGATGGAAAAAGAACATAAAAAACAGTTTATTGTGAATCAAAAGTTGGAAATCGCTTCGACATTTAAGAAGGATGATAAATACAATCGTAAATTTTCACTCTCATTGGTTCAGAATGGATTTCAAAATAAAAATTATCTTTCAAGTATATTGTATCTTAATATTTATTATAAGATTCATTGTGTAATTTACAATGAAAATACAGGAAAATATTATCAGACAACAATGAAAGATTATCCAAAGTTGATATGTTGTTATAAAGATGATACATGGATGAAGGTGGATAAAGATAGTAGTGAAAATATGGAATATTCTGATATTGGGGAGTTAAGTAATATTCTTACACTTGATGTTGATTGGTTGATTTATAAGCCTTACCTTACTTCATTATCAAAGTACAAGGTTGGAGATTTGGAAACAATCGCAAAAGACAATGAGATTGATTTGAAGAATAGTAAGGGTAAGAAAAAAACGAAAAAAGAATTATATAATAGTATAAATTTGAAATATTTTAAGCAAGATATTTAAAAAAAAAAATTAACAGATAATATATCGATGGAACTATTTAATGGATCAAAAGAATCCTTTTCATATTTTGAATATGCTAGCACACTACGTGATACGGAATTAGAATTAATTTTTGGTTCAAAAGTATCAAAAAATCCAATTACAAAAAAAGTATTTCTTTCAGTATTGGATAAGTGTAAAGTATATTATGAACTTTTGTCTGAGAATATAAGTCTTGATATCAGGCAAGAATTTAGAGGTTATCCATCAAATATACGATGTACAATTAATGGAAAAGACTCTGTCAAAAAGTATTGTAAGAAAGATTCATTGGAAGATATTGATGAAGAAAATATTGAGTTTGTGGTTAAGAAGTATTTTAAGGATAAAAATCAACCGAATAAAAAGTTCTTTGCTTTGAAAGATGAAGATTACAACGTTCGATTGAATATTAAGCAAGAAGAACCATTACTCAAAACAAATAAGCTTGTTCTTAATTTTATGAAAGATTATGCGGATAAAAAGAAACATTTTCGGTACAAGAAACGGTATAGTTTTCTAACAAATGATCAATTATTTCGTATTGATTTAACAGTTGTCAAAAGTACGAAATTTATGAAAGGTAAAAATATGTTTGAAACAACTTTTCGTAAAGCGAATATATTGAATAATCGCGAAGAATATGAATTAGAATTGGAATATATTGGAGATGAAAAAATTAATGGAATACGTAAAATGGATATCATGGCTAAAAAACTAAAGGGTGAATATGTTATTACCGAACCAGGTAACTCTAGTTTAGGTAATATCTATGATCCATTAAATTTAGGGATTCCGATGATAAGATATAGATATGAAAAAAGTTCTGGTGTTATTGATGATGAAGAATATGAGTTTGATTCTCCAAGATTTGAACCAAAAGGAGAATATCTCCCATATACAGTATCTTCAATGAAATATACAAAAGAAGAATACGGTAATATGATTGGTAAATTTACAAATATAAGTGATGAATATTTCAGAGAAAAAGGTATCAATTTTGAAGTAAGAGATACAATTAAAGAATATTATAAGAAAGGAAAAAAAGTAACCTTTATAAAGGAAGTCTTTGAAAAAGTTGGTGAAGACGGGGAATATATTGATACAACAGTAAAGGTTGAACTATTATATAAGATTGGAGAATATGATGAATTGATGGTTCCGATCAAATATTTGTATAGTGGTTACTTTACGATTGAAGAAGATAGAATTATTCAGATATCTGAAGATGATCCTGATTTTAAGGCGAGTTTTCCAAGTCCTGAAAGTGATGAAGAAAAATCAAATGTGATTAAGGAGATTGTAAAAACATTGGAAATGAATGTCATTTACTTATCAAAAATCATTTACAATACTGATATCTTGATATCATATCAATTAAAAGAAAGTGTTTTGAGTCTTTATATGGGTTTGACGGAGCAAAAATCAAGATATTTTAATTTCATTGGACCTCAACCAGTTACATTAAATTTCATTGATATACAAGAAAATAATCCTAAATCAATTATGACAGATTATGCTGTTACTGAAAAAGCGGATGGAGAAAGATATGAATTATTCATTACAAATCAAAAAGGATATTTGATTAATGCGAAATCAAATGTAATTGATACAGGTGTTGAATTTACCGATGTAATGGATGATTGGTTGTTTGATGGAGAATATATTACCAAAACAAAAGATAATGAAGATATCAAATTGTATATGATCTTTGATGTTTATTGGGCGGGTAAAACAACACCTCAACCAATCCATACTTATCCATTTGTGGCACGTAGTCCCGATGATATTTCACGTAAAACTGTAATCGATGATTTTATGAAAATGAAAGATAATTTCATCTTTAATGATACATCGATTGAACTTGATGCGAAAACCTATGAGTTTGGACATTTATCAGATAGTAAGTCAAAGAAAAATAAATTGAAGATCTTCACAGCATCTAAGAAGATATTAAAACGAGAACAAGAAAATTATTATCCCTATGAGATCGATGGATTAATTTATCTCCCTGTAAGAAAATCTGTAAAAGGTCATTCTGAAGGTGTTCAATCAAAATATATCGGTGGAACATGGAATGAAAATTTCAAATGGAAACCAGAACATCTAAATACGATTGACTTTCTTGGAAAAGTGAAAAAAACAATGATTCAATCAAAAGTTGTCGATGAGATATTTCCAATTGTTCACAAAAACGAAGAAGGAATTGATGAAATCACAGAATATAAACAGTTGGAATTATTTGTAGGTTATAATGAAAATGATGATGATACAATTAATTTCTGTATGAAAATTCTTGAAGAAACTAAAAAAACCGAAAAAAGAGATGAATTAAAACAATTTAATTTTCATAGTCAAGAAGAAGATAAATACAATTTTACAAACATCGTTTTAAAAGATGGGAAAATGTTATGTGAAAATGGAGATGAAATAAAAGACAATGATATTATTGAATTAAGATATATTAAAGATGCTAAAAATTCAATGCATTGGGTTCCATTAAGAGTGAGATCCGATAAATTGAAACCACAGTATTTTAATGTCGCAAATAATGTATGGGATACAATCCAAAAACCAATCACAACAGAGATGATTCAAGGGAAAGAAAATTTCAATCAAATTATTAATCAGATTTCAGATGAAGATGGTAAATATTATGTCAAAGATACAGTCGATCAATTATTTGAATCTGATAAACTCAGACAATTACACAATTACATTAAATCTAAATTAATCGGTGGAATCACGAGTTCATTTAATGAACCTATTAAGATCTTAGATTTATCAATTGGAAGAGGTGGCGATGTTAAGAAATTTAAAAATTATTCATTTATCCTTGGATTGGATATTTCATCCAATATTCACGAAGCTTGTAAAAGATATTATAATACAAAATCAAAAGTGAAAGGTGCTTTCTTAAGAGCTGATACAAGTAAAAATATTAAGAGTGGAGAATGTTGTAATATTGTAGATAATGATGAAAATGATCGTAAGCATTGTGATACAATGGTTTCAATATTATATGATGTGAAAAAACCAATAACAAACAATTATACAAATGTTAATTTTAGATATCGCGGATTAGCAAAAGATGGTTTTGATGTTGTGAGTTCGCAATTTTCGATGCATTATTACTTTCAAAATAAAACAACCTTTAATGGCTTTATACAAAATTTAGCTGAAAATGTTAAAAAAGGTGGTTATTTTATAGGAACTTGTTATGATGGAATGAAAATATTTAATTATTTTAAAGAAAATGATGTTGAAAAACTAGAATACAAAGAAGATACTGGCAAACTTGTGTATAGTATTGAGAAGAAATATGATATTGAAAATTTTGATTATAATCCAGATGATGATAGAAATATGTTGGGAAATGTAGTTAGTATCTATATGGAAACAATTGGTCAAGAATTGGAGGAATATTTGGTAAACTTTGATTACTTCAGTCAGATAATGAGTGAGAATGGATTTACACCAGTAACACCTACAAATATTCCACCAAAATATTCAAATCTATTCAGAAATGATTATTTTGAAAGTGATGGATTAGGTTCATTTGAAAGTGTGATTTCGAAAATACCCGAAATCGATCAATCAGATAATGAATTTGGTAAATATTATTCCGAAGCAAGATCGATGAATGATGAAAAAAATAATGAACTAAGACTACTCAGTGGTTTTAATAAGTATTTCATCTTTCAAAAAATTTTGTAAAATTAACTTATTTAAAATAAAAATATGTAGAATAAAGTATGAAAATATATCGAATCGGGATACACGATAAAACATTAACATTTACAGAAGATACAAATAATGATGTAATATTTAAAAATAAAGATGAATTATTAAAAGCAAAATGTAAGATTGATACAGTAGATTCGAATCAATGGGATTATTCAAAGAAAAAAAATAATGAATATGAGTATATTTATACATCTTCTCGTAAAAATCAAAATATATGTAGTATTTCTCCTGTGAGTCGTTCTTATTTCAAACTACATGAAATGATAGTAGATATGCATTTACTAAAAGATGGTATTCATTGTGCTTGTTTAGCAGAAGGTCCCGGAGGGTTTATTCATTGTTTATTAGATTATTCAAAAGGAACAAATGTTATGATTAAAAATATATATGGGATTACTTTAATATCAAACGATAGAAAAATACCTTATTGGAATCAATCGATAATTAATAATCCTAAAAATAAAATTTTATTTGGGAAAGATGGAAAAGGTGATCTTTATAATTATGAAACAGTGGATACATTTATTGAAACGATTGGAGAAAATAAATGTCATTTAGTTACTGGAGATGGTGGTTTTGATTATTCTGAAGATTATAATTCACAAGAACAATCTTCTTATAAATTATTATATTCTGAGATATTTACAGCATTAAATATACAAGCAGTAGGAGGTCATTTTGTTTTGAAAATGTTTGATTTATTTCATTACAAGACAATACAATTATTGTATTTATTATATTGTCATTATTCGATTGTAGAGATATATAAACCATCAACAAGTCGTTTATCAAATTCTGAAAAATATATTATTTGTTCTAATTTTTTAGGTATGAAAGAGGATGTTAGAAAAACATTAATTGATCAATTTAATACTTGTGAAAATTTAAAAATAAATGTCCCCCAAAGTTTTATTGATGATATTAATAAATACAATGAAACATTTGTATGTAAACAAATAGAAATTATAACAAAAGTTTTATCTTGTAAAACAGATATTAACCGTCCAACAAAAGAACAAATATTAACAGCAAAAAGATGGTGCGAACTTTACAAATTACCTATCAATCCAAAATGTATTTATTTAAAATGAATAATTGGGTCTTTCACTAATACTTTTAATCGCTAAATAATCTTCATTTTGTGAATCAGAAGCACTTACATTACCATAATATACACCGCCATTGATTGCTTTTTCTCCATTGTAACCCCATACTTGATATTGGGAACCATTTACGGTATTTACATTGGATGTATCAACCCCTTTATAAATGTTTGTTCCTTCTCCAATGCTGTTAAGGACATTATTATTTTTCTTATCTTTGATTAATTGAGGTGGAATATTTTGAAGACGATTATTGTAGGAACAGATAACTTCATTATTTTTATTCATAAAACAACGATCGGGTAAATTTGTTTTTGATTTATGAGATGTTCTATCATGATAAAAATTATCGTCATCATTATCAAAGAATCCACCACTATTTGTCATTTCATCTGTAATATTTGATGTATGATGTTCAGGATGTTGTGATACATTAATATCGCTCCATGCTAACTTGGGATTTTCTTCAACAAAACGATATTCTGTAGTTCCGATTGGATTTGGAGAAAGTCCATCTGTTTTTACAACCGATGGTTTCATTGGTTGATTCATTTTGTTTCTGACAATCATAAATTTTTCAGTATCAATTGTATCTTTAATTGGTTTAGGTAATAATTCTTTTAATTTGGATAATTTTTGAGTAATTGTAGTTGTTTCTGGATAATCAACTGGATTTGAATCAGGTTCAGGTTTAATTTCTGTCGCAGTTTCAACAAATTGAACTTTCTTTTTTGGTTTTAATTGTTCAATAGGCTTTTGAATATCACCTTCTTCAACAGCGCTTATGACTTCTGTTGGTTCTTCAACTGCTACAGGAAGTCCTTTTTGATCATTTAAATATTGATTGATGAAAAAAATGACTAATATTGTCCCTATAATTAAACCATAATTTAATCTCATTATATTATATTAAATATATAAAAAATAATCAAAATAATTTTATATTAATTACTTTTTCACTTTCATAACTAAATGATAAATATGTATCATAGACTTTAAGGATGTACTTTACTGAATCTATTTCATTTTCATAGAGTGTATAATTTTCTTCACTATCAACATTGTAAAAATTATAATGAACACATTTTTCAATTTCAAACTCATTAATTAGATAATCATCTCTATAATACACAGATATATCATTAATATAGTTATATATTAGTACTCCTTGATTTGCGAGAATTTTTACATTTTTATCCCAATATTCTTTATATTCGTCCTTTGATTGTAGGTTAAATTTGTTGATGATAAATTGTAAATGTTTTTTTTCAATTTTTTCATCAAAAAGAAAATCATTTATTTTTTTACAATAATGAAATAAATACATTTTACTTAATATTCATAATTTGTTTATAAATAGGTTAACCAAAAGTATTTTCATTTGTGTAAATAACATATAAAAATCCATCTTCATCAGATAAATCAAACGAAATATCACCAATTGTTTTAACAGAAGATACTAATGTACCATTTACAGTTATAAATAAAGCTTGTTCAGGTCCTAATTTAATCCTTTTACGAACAACAAATAAAAATTGACCCATTGTCATATCTTTAGGAACTAAATATTTACATTTATCAACATCATTTAATGTGCTTTTTATGTGTTTTTGAACGATAATAGGGATTCTATCAGGGTACTTTTGTTTAATAGTATCTGATTCTTGCTTACGTTTTTCAAAAGTAGATTTAAGTTTAAATTTGTTTTCCATTTATAATAAGAAATATAAAATTTTCGTTTGTTTTATTTAAGGCTTAATTTAATTTATAAATCTATAATAGAGATGAAAATTGTAAGAATTAACATAGATGGAACAATGAATGATATAGATATTACACCGAAGAAAAAAAATATTTTGAAAGTTCTTGAAGAAAAATCATCATCAAAGGGAAATACAAATTTTGCGGAATTATACAAGTGGAATCACGAAGGTAAAGAAGTAATTTGTTATGGATGGTATGATGGGGAAGCTGGATTTGAAAATAAGCATGATTTAATACCGGGTGGAAATTCATCATTTTTGTGTGATGAAGATTCATCTGAAAAATTATTATTTGGAGATATATTCCTTGTTTGTTATGATAAAAAAAAATCATTAATTAATTTTGATGTATCAGACTATGCTGAATTATATGATATTATGTTTGAGGGTTTTGATAATTGTAATACCGATGATGATGAAGAAGATGAAGAAGAAGAGGAAGAACCTAATACTGAAGATGAAGATTTTATTGTTGATGATGAAGAAGATGTAGATTCAAATGAATCGTATGAATATAGTGATGAAGAATTAGAAGAGGATACAAATGAATATTAAAAATTTATCTTCTTTTTTTCTTCTTTGTTTGTTTTCTCCTAGATCCACCACCACTTTTCGGCGGCAGGCCCTTACCTTCTTCTTCTAAATCAGTTTTTAGTTCATTCATAGCATCGAATTTCTTTTTCAACTCCTCTCGCTCCTCCTCTGTCTGCGCCGCTTGCTGCGCCTCCTTCCCCATTGTTGTATTAAATAACTCCATATAACTAATAAATTTACTTTTATTATCTTCAGGACTGGTTCCCTTCTTCTTCTCGAACACCACATCGCCATCAATGTATTTGTTAGCTGCTTTTTCAATCCACTTGTAAGTGTATTTATTGTAAATAACCTTTAGTATCTCGAGGAAGCCGAGTTTCTTGCCGGTGTCTATATCTGTGGAAGAAAATTTAATTTTCCTTGTCATCATGTCCTTATATCGGTCTTTTTCTTTTTCCTCCGTATCAAGACTACCTAAATTGATATAATTATCCAAAATACCATAAAGTATCTGAATCTTTTCTATCAGATCTTTTATTTCTTTAGTTGCTTTTATTTTTTTATTCTCTTGAGCCTGCGGAGACTGCTGCCCGTACCCCTCCGACGACACATACATATTCTCTAACTTCTTCTTCTTCGCCATGAAACCATTGTTGGTTATGGGCAATCCCTCTTCTTTATACCTTTCCCAGGCTTCTCTTGCTTCAGAATATGCTTCCGTGATTTCCTTTTGTGTTATCTTTGTATTAAACATTTCTTCTATTTTATCTGATAAATTACCAGTTCTTTCCCCCAGAGCGTCCAGCCCCCGCAGGTTGGCTAACTTAGTATCAGTTTTCCAAGGGGTATTATCGATCATTGATCTCATAATTGTATATTTATCGGTTTCATTGGAGCTGCGCGGGACGACGCCAAGCTCTTCGCGTCGCTCGCTCCGGCCTGGATCCGGAAGGTCCTTCACGAGCTGATACATTTTTATTAATAATTTATTATTATAATATACTCTATCACCCCCTTTTATATCACCCAAACCCTTGATATAATCTTTTATATCATTAAAATCAGTAAGTCCACTATCATCTAATTTTAATTTAATTATTTTTTCAGCAATATTTCGTTTTTGAATTAACTCACTCTGTATATCAGTATTCTTTATAGTTTCTATTGTACTATTAATAAGTTCCTTTGTAGTTTTGTATTTGTCTGTAAGTTTAGATGAATTTTGTGTAATTAGACTTTTAATTAAATCGTCGACAATTATTTTTTCAACATTATTTAGTTTTTGAGTTAACTCTCTATTTATACTAGGATTAGTTATAGATCCTATTATTTCATCAATTGAATCCTTTTCATCTTTGTAATTTTCTGTAAGTTGAGGTGAACCTGATATCCTTAGATCATTAATTAAACCTTCGGCCTGTTTCTCATAGGTCATATCTTTCTGGAACTGCTCGACTAATCCACTCAATTTTTTAAAATCTTCACTTCCACGCACAGCCTTATCTTTACTTAACGGATTGTTATTAATATCTTTAAATTTACGTTCAATCTCCTTAATTTCGAGAGATGAAAAATCAAGATTTTCGAATCTATCTGAAAGAGTTTTTATTTTTTGTATAAATTTCATAGAATTACTACTTATTTCAGTTAATTTACTATCATATACTTCTTTTAAATCTAATTCATCAAGATCCTCTTTTTTTAAATCTTGTAATTCTGTTAAATTCTCAGCATTGCTTATTTCAATTTTACGCCTTTCTTGTAAGTCAATCGCGTCCATTTTTTTGTCTAATTTATTTTGAATTTGATCCTTAACACCATCAATCTCACCTTTTATTTTATTTAAATTCACCTCATTACTAGAAAAATTTTTACTTTCATCAGATAATTTATTAACAGTGTCTAATGCGGATCGAATTTCATTTACTGATGAATTATCCTTGATATTTGTATTCGCATTCTCAGCTTGTGTTTTTAATTCATTTAATTTTAAAATATCTATTTTTTCATTAATAAGTTTTTTAAATTTTATTTTGTCTTCTTTTTTATAACCTTCTTTATTATCACCTTTATCCCCGTAAGAGGGTGATTTCAGTTGATCAGAAAGTGTTTGAAGGTCTGCTTTGTCATTAGCAATATCTATATTTTCTTTAAAACCCTTAACATTTAGTGTATACCAACGTTTAAGTTTATCATCGAGCTTACGAGTAAGTTCTGATTTAATTTTATCGTCTTTTATATTTTCAATCTTATCCTTTATATCTTTAAGGGGTATTTTATTGTCTGTATCTCTTAGGTAATCCATGGAACAATGAATTTGATAACGATAAACATAATTCAGAACCTTATCTCCTTCAACCTTAATATCATTATTATTATTTTTTATAGCTTCAAGTTCTTCTTCAATTTGACTAAATTGGCTATAAATATTATCCTTACATTCGATACCTGACTCTTTATCCATCTTAATTGGAACATTTTCCTTGTGTAACTTTTCTGCTCTTTTAAATAATCCATCCACATCATCCTTAACTTTTTTCAACTTCTCAGCAGCTTTATTTTCAGCCTCCAGTCGTTTGCGCTCCTCTTCCTCCAGCCGTTTGCGCTCCTCATCCTCCTCAGCAGCAATGCGATCTTCCTCAGCCTCCTCAGCAGCAATGCGATCTTCCTCAGCTTGTTTAGCCTTCTCCGCTTCTTGTTTTTTTTGGGCGGCTAACATGGCAGCATCCTTTTCTAATTCTTTTATTAGCCGCCGTATTTCCTATTCAAAATCTCTGCTACTTATACTACCACCTGTTAAATTAATTAGTCCAGCTTCTTTTTCTTCTTCTATTTTATCCAATATATAACTTATAATTGTACCTTTAGGATCATAATTTCCTCCAAAAATGTTGTCTTGTGATTGTAATGATTCAAACATATTTTTGCTACCTCCTCCGACGATTGCTCCTTCTGTATTAGATCTTTTATAAATTTCGTTGAACTCCTTCCCGCCCGAGGTTATATTTTTTCCTCGAAGGGAATTAAAGAAACTTTCAACAAGTACAGAAGTAATTATCATACCATATATTTCATTAATCGTTTCCTGGATCTGGTCTTCGCTTTTGGGTAATCCGAAATTCAATAAATATCTACATACACTATCAATTAAATAAAGATTGAATTTTTGTAATATTAGTGTAAATTTCTTTTTAACATCTTCAGCCGAAGCATCAGGAGCAGCAGCTTTTGGTTTGGGTTTAGTAGTTGGTTTTTTAGTTAAACCTTCTACCATTTTTTTATTCTGATTCATTTTATCTTTGGCGTCCGTCAGTTTCTTTTCTAAATCCTCTTTTTCTCTATCATGCTCAGTTCGTGCCGGCCCCGTCTGCGGAGCATCTTTCCTATTAAATTCATTCAAATTTCCTTGTGCTTGCTGAATTGCTTCTTCTAATTCATTTTGTTTGCCTACGAGGGCTTCTATCTGATCCGAAATATCAGATCCAGCAGTTTCAGCAGCAGGAGCTTTAGGATTCTCGATGGTGGTGGAGACTCCAGCTTTTGCCGGCTTATTGGGATTGGCGGCGGGAGGTTTTTTCGGCGGGGCGATAGTGGCGGTGGGGGATACAGATTCTTTCAAAAGGTCCTTGGATTCGTCGGGGTCTTCGGGCACCGGTAAATTTCTGTTAACAATATTCAGAGTAACTATTCTTTCTCGTTTGTCAACTGGCACTCCACTTTTCTCCAGAGTTAGTATGATTTCCTCTGACTTGGTCTTCGGGTCCGGCTCGCCCGCCGCTTTGGCCTTCGCCGCAGCGGGCAAACCCGCGGGGTTAATTAGATCAATCTTGATTATATTGGCACCCTCCTCATAACCAATCAACGATTTGACCTCATCCAAAATATCACCTTGATTATCATCATCCTCAGGATTAAATTTGCTAATTTTGATTTTACCGACCCCGTCTGGTTGGCCAGTATCTTTCGCAAGGTCATCCTTCTCCAATTTCAAATTGATCTTTTCTTCCCCCTCTCCCCTTTCCACTTTATAATTTACATTTTTCACATCGTAATTATCAATTCTGATATAGATACTCTTCAATTCTGGTGGAAGATTAACTTCGGATCCCTTCTCCCGTATATGGTATGTATCGGATTTAAAGTGAGAATCATCCTTGATAATTTGAATCACTTTTTCCTTACGAGACAATATTTTATCTTCACTATTTATCAGGTCTAAGTCTATCGCCTTATTTTGATCTGTTTCCCCATCATAAACCAAACCCCCTACCAAAGAGAGACGAATGGGCTCATTAATATCTTTTATCGAGGCCTTCACCTCATTATCAAATTTTCTCCCGCGCTCTTTGATTTCTTCAAGACTCGCCGTATCGTCGGGACCGCGCGCTACCACCAAACCAACTAACGCACTATAGTTATCTTGATACTTACCCAACAATTTTACCGCGGTTTTTTGTACATTGTCTGGGTCCGTCTCGTCGTACAACTGCTTCAACATCCTTTCCGCACCCGTCTCTCCCTCTGCGATCTTTTCCTCCCACTCCCCACTCAACACCGAGGGTGTTATTTTCTCACTATTACGTAAATCATTTAGCTGATCACCAAAATATTTTATTATGCTGATAATATCATTATACATCACACCCTTCTGCTTGACCGGAGCTGACCGCGTCGCTGCGCGGCTGGCCGACTTCGCTAGCCCCGGATCCTTGGGCTCGAGTATCTCCACGACCTCCTCCGGCTCCGGCTCCGGCCCTTCCACCACCGCCCCGACTATTTCCTCGACCGTAATATTACCATCTGCGTCAAGATTATAAGAGTGGGTACCATTTAAAATAAGATCCACATTTTTTCTAAAAGTATCAGTAAAATTAACGCCGCCGCGGCGCAACACGCGGCGTGCCACAAAATAGTTCAACCAAGCGTTAAATTCATCTTTTATATTTTTTTCCTCAACTTCCTCCCTAAAATTACTTATTATCGTTGAAATTATATTCGCCCATTCATATCCAAATATCTGAAGTTTTATTTCATCATCTTCTTGTCCACTGAATTTGGGATGATCCATATCAATATAAAAAGCATCCTCCAGTTCGTTAAAAAGTAGATGCGGAAATGCTGATACTACGTTAACTGCAAATAACTCAGTCCTTTCCCGCTTCTGGTTTTGATCTTCGTCTAGCTTGTTTTTTAGCATGTTAGTCCTAAGTGAGAATCCACTAAACAAACTACACAATGGATCGTTAGCTTCTAGACAAGGTTTTTGAAAAGCAAGAGAAAACTTTCCCTTTAGAGGTGGGCTATATAATTGTCCATTTTCATTTTTTGTAAAAACATTTACAACATGGTTTGTTTTCGGTTGATGAGTTATATCATAAGCCCCTGGAATCATATCATCATAAGCTGTATCTTTGGGGTTATTTGTAATTTTTTGAAACTCATAAAAAAACGCCACGGGTAATTTTGTTACAAAGTATACACCTATCTTTTTAGTATCGGTACCCTCCGTTTTACTAAGCTGAGAAGCTTGATAGCCATATTCCCAATTCTTACAATAAATACCAAAATTTTCATGTAATTTAGTATCCATCATAATAGTTTTATATTTCAAGGTGGAAGGTTCATAAATACCCTCTTTTTCAATGACTACAAAATTACCAACTACATTCTCTGCCGCATCTCCTCCATCTTTTCCCCATTTTTCTCGACCTTGAGGAATATTATATGTGAGTACATCATTACTCGTAGATTTCCATTTTGGCAGATCTAAATCTTTATTATCATCTGCTTTATAATTATTTATATCTTCCGTCCCGAATGAAGTTAATATTTCTTTTAAATCTTCGACGACACCACCACTTAAAATTTTCTTTGTTTTCTTAGGAGTTCTTTTTCTGTATTTTCTTCTTTGTTTTTTGACACTTTTTCTTCTTTTTCTCAAAGAAGAATATTTCTTTCTACTTAATTTTTGTTTTGAAACTCTTTTTTTCCTTAAGGTTGATTTATTCCTTTTTCTTACTGAACGTGCCATATTATATAATTATACAATATTTTATTTAAAAAAATTATTTAAAATTTGATTAAGTTATTGTTATAGATACCAAAAAATGAGTAAATATTCAAATGATACAGATGTTAAACGCGTTACAATGGTTCAATATTTGAATCGAGAAGTAGATGATGAAAAATTATCAAAGAAAATTGAGCAAAGTGTATACAATTATGTGATTGGTTTATCAAAAGAGAAAAATATTCAAAGAAGATGGTCAAATCCTTTATTTGAAAATATGTATAATTCAAAAATTATGTCAATCTTTTCAAATATCAAAAAAGATAGTTATATTAAAAATGAAACATTCTTAGAAAGAATCAAATCTGGTGATATTCAATGTTCAAAAATTGGAAACTTAAGTGTTTATGATGTCTTTCCAGATAACTGGAAAGAATTATTAAATATAAAATCAAAAAGAGATAAAATTAAGTATGAGCTTAAGCCAGAAGCAATGACAAATTTGTTCAAATGTAGAAAATGTGGTTCACGAGAAACTTCTTATTATGAAGTTCAAACAAGGTCTGCGGATGAACCAATGACACAATTTATTACATGCTTGAAATGCGACAATCGATGGAAACAGTAATTAATTGGATTGTTTAATACCGATACCATTTGGATTAACTTCTTTAACGGTACATCCATTTTCATTACAGACTTGTTCATATCTGTGACCAACACCACTATCTTGATGACATATATCACAACCGTATAATTGTTCATTTTCTAACATTTCTTGTTTTCTGAGTTCATTACCCATGGTAGTTAAAAATGAACGATATTGCCAACTAGTCATATTTTTTTGGAACTCTAAATTTACTTGACAGTTTGGGGTGTAGTCTGTAATGAAACGACCATCTGACATTCTTGCGGGAAAATCTTTAAAAAAGTTATCAGTTACTTTATCCATAATTATATATAATAAATATATTTTTTTTTTGAATTAATTTTGATTATCAATTATTCTTTTGATTAATTGAGATTTATTTCCTGATTGAGAAATATTCATTTCTTCACAAATAGATTTTAATTGTTTTACAGAAAGAGAATCATCAATAACAATTTTATCTTCTTCTTCTTCCGACTGCTCCACTTGTTCTTCTTCAGAACTATCAGAATCATCTTTTTCAACATCTATTTCTTCAACCTTACCTTGACCACTTATAAGATCAATCACTTCATCTTCACTTCCATCATCTGATTGATCTGAATCATCAGAATAGCTTTGAGAACTTTCACTTATATTATCATCATTATCGCCATCATCATTTTCAAGTCCAAAAATTTCTTTTTCAACATCAATATCTTCAACTTCCATTACATTAATTTCATCTTTTTCTTCATCATTGATATCTTCATCTAAGCCAATTTCAGTAATATCTTCCATATTTTTTGCTTCAAAACCCATTGGCATCATTGGTCCACCTGTTTGTAACATAAATCCACCGAAGGGTAATCCACCCATAACAGCACTTAATGGATCCATATTTTTAGGAGGTGTTTTTTCGATCTGTTTTTCATCTGATTTTTCTGTATTATTTTGAGGTGGTTCTTGTAATGGTGATTGTAATGGCGGTGGTCCTAGAGAGTTTTCTAGAGGTATTTTCGATTGATCATTGGATACTTTCGGTTTTGTTTCGGAATTGATATTTTTAAGTCCATCTAAACGATTATTAATAAGGTCGATCATAGTATTAACTTTCTTGAATTCTAAATAACCTAAAACAATCGCACATATTACTAGAACTGTTAAAATGATGATCGGTAAATTTGATTGAATGTGTAATTCTTGTAACATTTATAAAATAAGAATATAAAAAACGTATGAAATAAACTTATAAAGGATATTTTTTGATATTTTTTTATTGAATAAATTATAAATGGATATCGTTACTAAGTTTAATGAATACGCGACTTTAAATCCCGAAGCACTACCAATGATTTATGATGTTATGAGAACAGTTACAATGCAAATAGTTGTTCAATTATTATTTAGTATGAATAATCCAACGATCTCTGTATTTAATTCAACATTTATCCAAACTACTTTATTTTTATGTTTGGGAATAATGATTTTCTGGTTGGTTGTTTATAAATTTTTTTCGCAGGGTAAAAATCTTTCAATTGTAAAGGTTTCTTAAGATTATTATATATTAAAGAATAAATAATATTTATCTAATAAAAATGGATTCGTCTGAAAAGAAACCAAAAAAGCGAGGGAGAAAGCCAAAGAATACATTAGTTAATAAATCAAAAGGATCAAAAGAAATTGTGGAAAAACCTGAGAATTTGATTATAAAATTAAATAAAACAGTGATTGAAACAGATGATATCACTGGTTATGTTGAAAAATCAAATAATTTTTCAAGTATTGAAAATGAATCTTGTAGGAATGTGAGTGAAGTTTGTTGGAATTGTTGTCATCATTTTGATAATAATATTCATGGAATTCCTTTAAAATATTCAAATAAAGTTTTTTATATTTATGGTGATTTTTGTTCATTAGAATGTGGTGCGAGATATGCTTTTGATAATTTGAAAAATTTAGATTTCCCTGAGATCTATTCAAATATTAATTTATACAATAATATCATTCACAAAAAAGAAGAAAAGATTGAAATAGCACCTAATAAATTAGTTTTGAAAATGTTTGGAGGTGATAAAACAATCGATGAATATAGATCATCATTTAAAAATAAAAATGTTTATGATGTAAAGATACCACCAATTTTACCGATCAATCATATTGTTGATAGATATGAAACAAATCAAAATGTATCAAAAAGTAATCTTAAATTATATCGTTCAAAGCCATTGCCATCGGAAAAGAAGAGTATTTGTTCTTCAATGAAATTGATAATTGATAATTGATAATTGATAATTGATTAATGTTTTCTTGGAATGAAATATTGTTGTATTCCGTTAATAATTACGATTGTTTTAGTAAGATCATTATTAATATATTCTTTTAATGTTTCATCAAAATCTTCATAATTTTTTTTCATTCTAGGGAAAGAAGAAAATTTTTTATTAATAAGTATTGATCTTAAGTATAGGAAATGATAAACATTTTTGATTCTAAAATCTTCAATTGTGTTGAGTAAAGAATAATAAGGTTCAATGTTAATTATATCTAAATGATCAAGGAAAGAGTATTGTATAGTATTAATTATTTTAGGAATTATAATTTCATTTGGATGTATATTAAAAACCGAAATATTCATATTCATAGCAATGATTATAAATTTTTGAATTAAACATAAAAATCGAAATGTTTTGAAAGATATTTATCATTGGGGAGAGGATGTTCTAATACAATTTGTTTATTAAAAACACTTGGAGATTGTTTCCATTTTTTATTTA
>MDTC01235090.1_pt1 | contig 18477 bp, 20 predicted proteins | sample 811181 | NCBI WGS metagenome assembly MDTC01 (sample SAMN05326644, study PRJNA326480) | marine metagenome | isolation source: seawater | place: Pacific Ocean: North | collected 2011
AAAGAGAAATATCCGGACATTATTGCTTCGTTTCAAAGATATTTACAGAACCGAGATGGAGATGAAGTGCTGAATAACATCAAAGAAGAAATACTTGTCATGTTATACAACAAACGAAAGATGGTTGCGATTGAGGACACAAAATAAAATGATGAAAATCTTGAATTTCACTTTTTTTATTTTTAGTATTTAAATAATTTTGGACTCTATATAATATCATATTACAATGATATTATCCAAATGTATCACGAGTAAAAATAAAACTACAAGCGCGCAAAATTTAGCAGATTATGAACTGTCCAACATAGAAAAATCTGATATTGTTAATCACACATTAAATACTTCGGCGTTGAACAGTACAATCAGCAATGAAAACCACCAAACAAAAGAACAAATACACGAAAATTGTATAAATAAAGATGAGTATACATATGACGATTATTTGAGACTTATGACTAATTTGTATAAGGTGTTTATTCATATATTTATATTTTCATTGTTTGAATCACTATTCTTTTGGTTTTACATCACCAAAAAAGAAGATCAGGCTATCTTGAATCAGATTGATGATGTTATTTTAGTCGGAAATATTTTTTGCAGTAACATAAAAAATGATGACATCGATTTTTCATCTTTGTATAGTTATCAAAAAGAAGAGCGCGATGATTATAATGAGAAACTACCTTTAAATAATACAATTATGTTGAACGGATACTTATTTTGTATTATCATACTTCTGAATGTTATTATGAAATTTAGTAAGGTCAACGTTATAAGAATAAATTACCGGGTTCTCAAACAACAGAGTGTCACTTTCATATTTTTATTTCTATATGAATATTTGTTTTTTAAAAACATCATATATAATTATGTCCCCAATTCTTCTAACAAAATCATCAGAAAAATATTTGAAAAATGTATTTGATTGACATTTATAATACAATTTTGTCAATTTTTAAAATTGTATTACAAAAAATTGAAATAAATATTTCGGAGATTACAGTAGATACTTATCTCAAACACCAAACAACACAAAATGGAAATTGTTCCGCACATGAAATACAAGAAAACATTTTCGAATAATTGTTGGCATTGTGGTGCAGATGCTATACATCGGAATAAATTTAAAAAATGTTCTGGCTGCTATCAAGTTCGTTATTGTAGCAAAGAATGCCAAAGAAATGACTGGAGTGCTCATAAAAATATTTGCAGAAGATTACACGATAGCGAATGTAACAAAAAAGAGAAAAATGTTATATACCATGATTAGTGTTAGTATTGATTTATTTTATGAAACCGCATATTACTATTTTAAATTTTTTGGGTTTTTGGTTTGTTTTTGTTTTTTCCGGATTTCACGGTTTTCAATCTTCGTATATCATATTCCATTTTTGCAACTCGACCTTTCAGTGCATCAATCTCATCTTTTAAAAATGACATGGAATTGTTTGATATCTCCTCGCGTACATTTCGAAAATTATTATATTCATTCATTCCCTGTTTGTCAATAAGACGTTGGAAATTATTCATAATTTTTTCTGTGTGTCTGCGATTCTTTGCTCTTTTTTCATTGGTCTTTTTCCCCTCCTCGTTGCTGGTTATCAGTTCCACTCCACTCCCAAATGGATTTTTAGTGGACATTATACTATATACTAATATTTCAAAATAATTTTATCAAAATCATCAGAATCTAAATTGCGCGCTTCTACAAGCAAGTCTGTCAAATTATTAAATGTCCCGCTATTTTTTTCTATAATATTACGGGTTTGTTCATATGCCCATTTAACTAGTTCCTCAATTTCATTATCAATTTCCTGCTTGCTATATTCACTTAATCTATCGCTGTTGGTTGCAATATTTTTCCCTAAAAATGGTTGTGATGCATCATTGCCATCATACAATCCAATATTTTTTCCCATACCAAACATAGATACGTAGCGTCTGGCAATGCTATTTGCTTGCTTCAGATCATTCGATGCTCCAGTCGTAATTTCTAAATCCGGAATGTTCTTAAAAATGACACCGTCCATTTGATTTGGAATACCTTTATGTTTATAATAAACTTGTTCTGCTGCACGACCCCCCAGTGAAATCATCAAATTTGCTAAAAGAAATTTTTTGGTTGGAAACGCCTCGTATTTTCCTTTTGGTGTAAAGAGCGTGTATCCACCAGCGCCATTTTTATTAGAATTTATAGTTACCTTCTGAATTTTGAACATTTCTTTGAATAAATGAGCCATTAGTGCATGGCCAACTTCGTGAGCTGATACCATTTTCACAACTTCCTCAGAGCGGGTTTCAGTGGCACTTGGCAAACCGATTGTCATTTTTTCAAAAGCATCATAAATTGTATTGTCAGTAATGTAACTTTCATTGTATCGCACACTAAGAATTGCTGCCTCGTTCGCCAAATTAGCAATATCAGCACCGGAAAATCCACCTGTTAGTTTTGCCAATTCATCCAAATAACCGCTTTTATATGCTTTGTGGAGTTTTTTATCCTTAAAATGAATATCAATAATTTTTCGTCGTCCGACCATATCTGGCAACGGAACTAAAACTTTACGATCGAATCGTCCAGGACGAGTTAGTGCATTATCCAAAATATCCGCACGATTCGTAGCCGCAATGACGATAATTCCTTCATTTTTTATAAATCCATCCATATTCGTCAAAATTTCATTGAGAGTTTGCTCTCTTTCGTCGTTTCCACCGGCTAGTCCTGCACCACGTTGGCGTCCGATTGCGTCAATTTCATCTAAAAATATCACACACGGTGACAGCTCTTTTGCGCGCTGGAACAAGTTACGAACACGAGATGCTCCTACCCCAACATACATTTCAATGAATTGAGAGCCAGAAGCGTACAAATAATTAACGTTTGCTTCTCCTGCGACTGCTTGTGCTAATAGTGTTTTCCCGGTTCCAGGAGGACCCTCCAAGAGGACGCCTTTTGGTATTTTTGCTCCTGCCCTTTCATATTTTTGTGGTTGTTTTAAAAAATCAACAACTTCTACTAATTCATACTTTGCTTCATCACATCCTGCCACACTTGTAAAGTTGACGGTGATTTCATTTGATTCTACCTCAGTATACGAACTACTACCACTGCCTGTTATCATATTCATAGGATTGTTTTTAAATTGTGGAACAATTCCTTGAAGGACAACACTTCCAATCAAATATAACACAGCAATTTGGATAAAACTTGAAACAATAGCGGTGGGACTAAATGGTTCCGGTAAATATAAAATATCATAGTTTACGCTATTTTTTTCAAGATTATACAAGAGTCCAGACACTAGAGATGGAATTAATTTTGTCACGTGAAAATTAGAAATATCGTAATTTCCAATTCCATGCGCATTATCAATTGAAACAATTCCCTTAACTTGTTCGTTTTGCGTCAATAAAGCGACACCTTCAATTTGATGTTTTTGAAGACTAATTTGAAAATCGGCAAAACTCTGACTCATACCATAGTTTGAAAATTCATCATAAACATGCTTTGCCAATGTTGATGGCGATTGTAAATCGCCGGATTCAACCGAAAATTCCTTAAGCACTCCCTTACGTCCAAATTTTGTTATTGATTTTTGCGTTTTTATATGAACGTTTGGATGATTGAATCCATTGATACTTAAAAATAAATTGACCATGATAAATGTTTTCATGGAGAAAATAGGTATTGTAATAAGTAGTCAGCGAATATCTTTAAACTTTATTTGATTTTAATTCATCAATCAGTTCCAACACAACATTATCCCATTTCCCAAACTCTTTTTGCCTTAATAGTTTCATATTTGGGTACCAGTTCGTTCTTGGTTCGTCATGTGTCCAGCGCCATTCACACCCAAGTGTAAGCAACGCATATGTTGTAACATTTAAATTTGCTGATAGATGTAATAATGATGTGTCAGTAGAAATAACACCATCTACATTTCTTATAATTGAAATTGTGTCGATGTATGTTTCATTAACATCCAATATATTGCCGTAATATTTTACATTATCAAACTCATCCAATAATTTATTTTCTTCGTTTGTAATTTCTTGTGTGACTATTATCCAATTAATACTCTTTAGTTCAAAGAGAGAGCGCGCATTTTCCAATTCCATTTTCCTATTTTTCATTTCTTGACCATTGTTCGGATTTCCTTTCCAATTGAATATGTAAGTTTTTTGGGATTCTTGTTTCCATGAAAAAATTTTATTCAACACTTGGTGACATAAAGGCGATATTTTCACTTCCAAATTTTTAAACAATGGGTAGAAAGGTATTGTATCATAATTATATCCCAAATATTTAATCATACATACCAAGTTACAATGGTAGTCAAAATGAGGTATATCCTCATCGCTGTAATACTTAATTGTAATTCGGCTATTTGACTCAAATACTTTTTTATATATCCAAGAAGTTCTTTTGTCACTTATCAAAATTACGTTGTTATGAGGGAATTTTTGACAAATAATTGGAATGAACCTAGCATACATGTATCCATCTCCAATGCCTCCTCCATTGTACACTAATATCGTTTTGTTTTTATCGCCGTCTTTGAAAAAATCCATATTATACCTATGAATCAGGTTTCCGTTTAATTTTGTATTTCTTTCAACAATGTCAAGTTGATTTAGATAATCATAACTCGTCACATAATTTTTTTCAGATAGACAAAAAAAAACATACATTACTTTGCACCATTGTTTTTGTTCCTCGCTTATTGAAAGCAAATTTAATTTGTTCATGATTGTTTCTAATTTTGTTTGGAATGGATATTTTGAGTTAAATATTGAACAACTATTACAGTAAGAAAAAAGCAAATCTACATAAAAAACATCACACTTTTCATAGTCCTTGTATTGTATGATCAACCGTTTCAACATTTCATGTGATTTTTCATATTCGCCTGTTGTGTAGAGAACTTTTGCATATTCAAGTTTGCGATAATCATTTTCTGCGTTCTCAGTTAGTTCATATATTTTTTCTTCTTTAATTAACGAATTGTACTTTACATTAATTTTTTGCTTTGTTTTATAACGTAAATCATTTGTCGTATGTATTGACTCAGCGCATTTGATATATTCGGCATCATATTTTTTTTGATAACTTTTAATTCTTATTTCATCTTCTAGATCCCACAATTTCATATTGGTATCGTATAGTATGTCAAATAACTTGTCTTTCGTATTTAATTGCGGGTTATCCTGTTCGATTAGTTGTAACTCAGTTTGAATGTTAAAAAGCGCTTGTTGATTCGTTACCTTTTGTTTTTTTATTTTTAAAATTGTTACTTTGTCTACTATTTCTCCAAAACTACAACTTACTTTGCAATTCATTTTATTTAAAATGATAGAGATTTTTTAAATGAAATAAAAACTATATCTTTTAATTGACACACATGGAATACAACAACCTGTTTTGGAAATAAACTAATGCAAGTGTTAAAATATTGCTCATCATCAAGAGGTAATTATCTTTTTTTTTTGATTTGAAAATTGAAATAATCATTGTAAACATTGCTAAAATAAGGATGACAAACAAAACAACAGTTACAAAGTAAAAATACACACAATATTCCTTGCTCAAAGGTGAAAAGAAAACTTCGTTGATATTATTCATTATATATTACATCAATATTTATTTGAAAATGCAGTTTATTTAAATTTGTTCCCAGTTATTAATTAAACTATAAAAAATTTTTATATTTAAAAAAATTGAATCAAAAAATTGAAATATACCAACTCATGTAATTATTATCACCAATCATGTGTCAATCTTCAAATAAATCCGTTGAAGAATTGGAAGACTTGTTCAAACATGATGAAATGAATACCATTACCAATATTGATGAAATAAATATTGAGCAGTATATGAACACACTATCAACTCTGGTTAGAGAGCATATTTCAAAAGAAACAGAAACAGAAAATGTTCGTCTTATTGTTAGTAAACTTAAAAAAAAATTTCCCAATTACCTACAGAAATGTACAAACAAACACCAATGTCAATACAAAAAAACAACACTGCTATTTTACTTTAAGAAATTTGTCTTGTTGAAGAAACTCAAAGAAGACAAATATTTGGAATTAATGCTGATGAAATCACCAAGTCGGGATATTTCTGGAATCAACCAGATTACTATTTTGACATCTCCGCACCCAGATAATCAAAATTTCAGTTGTAAACACGATTGTTATTATTGTCCAAATGAACCCGCCCATGAGGGAAACAATTGGACGGCTCAACCTCGCAGTTATTTGTATAGCGAACCAGCCGTTTTGCGTGCGAATCGTAACAATTTTGAACCAGATTTACAAACATTTGATCGTCTGAAATCTTTGTTGATTTGTGGGCATAAATGTGACAAGTTGGAATTTATTTTGGAAGGAGGAACATTCACCGAATATCCAAAACCGTATTTGTATCGGTACTTCCGTGATTTCATTTACACGTGCAATAACTTCTTCGAAATTATCAAATTTGGCTTTGACTCGCCTGAACTAGTACAACGTAAAACCTTGGAAAAGGAAATTTCGATTAACCAAAATACGCGATGCAAGATAATCGGCATTTGTATTGAAACACGTCCAGACGCAATTTTGTTAAATGATGAAGATGGTATTCCATGGATTAAAACGCTGTTGAACTGGGGTGTAACGCGATTACAATTAGGGGTTCAACATATCGATAATCAAATATTGAAAAAAATTAATCGGGGTCATAACATTGAGAAAGTAATTGAAGCAATTGAAATATGCAAAAATAACTGTTTCAAGATTGATATTCATATTATGCCCGACTTGCCGGGAAGTGGTCCAGAAAAAGACAAAGCAATGTTTGACGAACTTTATTCTTCAGATAAATATCAGCCCGACCAAATGAAAGTATATCCGTGCGAAGTTGTTCCTTGGACTGTTATTGAAAAATGGCACAAGTCTGGTAAATATAAACCTTACGGGGAGGACAAAAATGTTATTCAAGACGTGATTTCGTATTCCATGAAAATGTGTCCGCCTTGGGTTCGCTTGCCACGAGTAATGCGAGATATTCCAGATCATTATATTTCGGGTGGACTAAAATGTGGAAATATGAGACAAAATATTGAAGGAGAAAAAGGATTTGTTGGAAGAGATATTCGTTCACGTGAAATCGGACGACACCCGAAATATATGCTAAAAGATGCTAAGTTATTTATAAGAAAATACAAGGCATCAAATGGAACAGAATATTTTATTAGTTTTGAAAGTAAAGACAATATTGCGTTGTTTGGATTTTGTCGTCTTCGTATCATCCACCAAAAACGTAACATACATTCAGTATATGATTCAACGCTTTATAATATGGGATTGATTCGTGAACTTCATGTATATGGTTCATTGGTTGGTGTGAATCAGCTCATGAACACAAATATGCAAGCTATTCAACATAATGGAATTGGGAAAAAACTAATTCATAAGGCAGAACAAATCAGTTTTATCAACCATTTTAAACGCGGAGTTGTTGTTATTTCGGGCATTGGCGTTCGAGGTTATTACGAAAAACAGGGCTACTTTCTTCGTGATAACTATATGAATAAACGTTTTAAATACTACAATGCTTGTTTGATACTTGTGGGAATACTATTTGGAATCATTTATGATATTATTGTTACACTCATAACCATTTACTTTACAAAAAAATGGTAAAGTAAACGTCCCCTTATAAATTGTACATTGTTGTTGCAAACAACTACCTAATTTTGCGTTAAATGCAATCGCGACTCTTTTGGTCGTGTTTGCTTCTACACATCCTATTTTGTTTTTGTGATATATGTATTTATAATACGTTGCTTCTTTTCCGTTGCTGTTAAACGCCAATAAAAAATATAGCAGCCGGGACAAAATCGTTTTATAGTTCATTACTTATTTTTTGTTTTTGTTTTTATTTTGATTTAGTTTTTAAGCAACCTGTATTGTTAATTTTTATTTTAATATCATTCACCAAATCAGTAGTTGATGAACCATACCAACAAGGAATCCATGCGTGTACAAATGCCCGCACACTTCCAATCATCAAATTCCCTGAAAAATACATTGATAAACAGAAATGTTCATAATAATCCATACAGACATTTTCCAAATGTTCTTTTGATTTTTTGATTACCATGTTAATATTATTAAGTTTCTTTCTTTATTTTATTTATTCTTTATTTATCTTTTTATATATTTTTACGAGGAGGAACGGCGCCACTCGATCTTACCCTTTTTATTGCGTTTTTTACATCATTAGTTGGATTAGAATTGTAACTTAATGGTGATGAGTAAGATTTTTTTCCAATTGCCTGTGCTTTTTTCTTCATCATGTACATAGAATTATCTTGATACACCGATTGCTGCTTACCTTTATGGGTACTATCGTGGTTTGCCGGATTACCTTTTGGCGTTTTTTGATAGATTTGACGCATCATTGAAAATTGTCCGCCACTTGATGATGTTTGTCCTTTCATAGGCATCACATTTTGCCCAGATAAGATACTATTATTATTCACAGAACTTTTGCTAATGGTTGCCTTGTCAGTTGTAAAGGATGACATAATAATATATAGTAATATAATTATAATGCCAACGAATTTAAATATTTTCCGAATAAAGTTGTCCGTTCTATTTTTATTGGTTTAATACCAGGAAGCTGGAGTTTATCCACTTCTCCAACAATAACTCTGTTGGTTGGTTTAAATTCTTGAAATATATCAACATATCTATGCGGTCCACAGATATTCTCATTGATTACTTCGTTTATATATTTATCATCTACCTCCGAAAACAAAGACTCAACTATAAGAATCAACAATAATTCATCGCAAAGACAAAACACGCTACATTGAGGGATATATAACGGAGATTTTGTTGTGATAATATTTCTCATTTTATATATTAGATTACTCGAATCATAGCATTTATTGCCAAATACATAATCAGGGGTGTTTATAAGGACGCCTTTATTTTTATTTAAACTGCAAATGCTTTCATTAAAAATAAAATTTTCTTCCAAAACATTCGGCACTTTTCTATGACTGAACAATAACTTGTTGTGTCTATATGTTCGTGTCAAATATACATATTTTTCTATCAAGTACATGTCATTTAATGCGATGATATTTGTAAAACCATGCAATAAATCGGTTTTGTCTTTTTCTCTCAACTTGCAATTAAATTTGATATTATTCAATACGCAACGGATATTATGGACTTTATAAATTTCTTCTAATTCATTTTTGTCTTTTATGTCCACATTATAAAGGAAAATATTTTCATTGTATAGGTGCGCATAATTATCAAACTGATTTTTTATTTTATTGTCTTTCAAAAGAAAGTTATTCAACACATCTACGATGATAATGTTAGAGAAAAGGGTTTTCTCTATAAATAATTTTGTAAGTTCAAAACCTAACAAGTTGAATCCGCCAATAATCAATATGTCTTTCATTGTTTAATGTATATGAAAGAAACCTTTTAAAATCTTTAATTTAAATCATTGAAATATTCAAAGTGAATATCAAGATCATTTCTATTGAAACCATTTTTGGAAATATACATATAAAACTCTTCTCCATATTCCCCATCTTCTTCGTTACCACATTTAATATCCGAAAGTGATTTAAAAGCAATACCTACTTCGCTTTTTGGATATTTTTCTTTGGTTTTTACAGTATCAAATAAAAAAAAAGGTTGAAGGTACTTGAAATCACGACTAGTTGTAAACATTAAAATGTTGAATTTTTTGAGTCTTTGTTTTTTTTCCACATTCATTAGTATTTGAGAAATGTTTATCATTTCACTTTTTCCATCTTCTTCATCCTGGATATGATCTGTGTAGTTTAGTACACCATTTTCACTCAGTAAGTGTTCGAAGATGTACATATCATGATTTTCAAATTTTTTATGATTTTGATTTGTCGCCATTTCTATATCGTGAACAATGACATCATACTTTGTCGCATCTTTATAAATATAACTATAAGCATCCTCTGTTTTTAAGTTGAGCGCTGGGTTATTGAACGCATCATTTGTTAATTTTCGCGTATGTTTATTATCTTTAATAAAATCAACAAGTTTTTTGTCAATTTCAACATTAGTCACGTATACATCATCATATTTTAATGCATACATTGCAGGATAACCATCGCCACCGCCGAGAATCAGAATACTATCTACTTTATTTTTGTTGCACAATTTGACGCTGACGTCAACCATGAGTTCGTGCGTGATATAAGCTTCTTCACTGCTATTCTGGATTACATCGTTCAAAAACAAGCAGTAGGCTCCATTTGACTCATCTTGAAAAAGTTGTATTTTTTGATATTCGCTCTCGTCTTCATCTATCAGTGTGAGCCCCTCAAAAGACTCAGTGACGCATTTTCTCAATGTAAACATCACAGAGACAAGCAAAATGAGAAACAGGTAAATGAACTTATATATTGCGGCCTTTTTCATTATATATTATAATGCGTAAAAATATATATAATGTTATAATTAATAATTACATATAATTTATGGATTCGGAGCAAGAAAAGGTATTGAATCGCTTAATCAAAGAAAACGACGTACAAGACAATACGGAAACAATAAAGTCTTTGAAACACAGCTCAAAGATACGAAATGATGTTGCGATTATACAGAATATAAAAAGACAACTAAAAACAAAAGATTTTCAAACGCTGGATAAGGAAGCAATTCATAAGTCTTCGTTTTTATATACAAGTTATCCAAATATTTACAACAAATTACTAAAAGATGAAATTGATATCAAAGTATTATATACATTTTTAGACGAGCTTGCTAAGATTGAGAATGGTTCTCAAAATCAACATGAAGCCTCTTACAATATCGGTATGCTGTTGAAGTCTTTGTATGTTGACAAAAAAATATATCCAGATTCAAAGAAAAAACAAAAATCCAATGGTAAAAAGAAAGACAATTCTAATAATCTAAGCTATGCCGAATATAAAGAAAGGTTTGCTTAATTGGAAATAAAAAATTTAATTCGTATCAAATAATAAAATCGACATTGACTGTTGATGAATTCGGTTCAATGTTAAACGCAAAATTCAAAATAACCATAATGCGCTTTCGTTGTATCTATATTCACATACACGTACAACCTTTTTTACTTGAATTATCGTGAAGCGTATTGAATAATACAAGTATTTCGCCTGCAGATGAACGACTTTCTGGTTCTCGTCGGAGCATATATTGATTTATAATATTTTGAATATTAATGGGTGTTGTTTTCCATTTAAATTTAGAATTGTCTTGAAAAGCATCAAATGATTGATTTTCAAATAATTCCGCAAATACAATTCCAGCGCTCCAAATATCGGTTTTGTGATCATATGCGTTTAAATTTCTCATTTCAGGCGACATGTATTTTTTTGAACCAATGTTATCAGTGAGATCTTCATCATTCTTGTTTTTAACAATTGTATGAGTAATCTGAACCATAGGTGCAATTACTGTCAAAGAACTGCTGCTTATTTCTCTTTTTAATTTGTCGCCAATAAATCTACTGAGACCAAAGTCAGCAATTTTAGCATGTCCTGATTGTGTTAAAACAATATTTTGTGGTTTTATATCACGGTGAATGAGAGAGTTCGGTTTCCTCTCGTGAAGATATTCCAACCCACGCAGAACATCACCGCAAATTTCCTTCTTTTTTTTTAAATTCGGTTTTTTTTGTTTCAAATAATTATTTAAGTCTCGGTTAGGCATGAGTTCCATAACGAGTGCAAATGGTTCTTCCACAAACCCGAATATCTGAACAATATTTGGGTGATGAATCTGTATAAGTGTATTTACTTCTCTGTTCATATCTTTTTTATCTTCATGAGTGATATCATTGTTAACTTTAGCCGCAACAGGTGTCCCTCTCCATAGTGCTTTGTATACTTTACCAAATGTCCCTATTCCAATCACGTCTTTTTTATCAAGATCCCATGGAGGAATTTCCCAATCGCCAAATATTTTATCTTTCAAGTGTTTATATTTTTTCGGTATCCCGTCAGAGATACTTTCATCCAAACTTTCATCATATATACTGATCTGAGACGCCATTGTTTTCGTTTTTAAAACTTCTTTCTAAATGATAATTAAAATCAATTTTAAATTTTTAGAATCAATAAAAAATATTAAATTTGTTAGTCAAATTTTTTATCAAATAATCACAAATTACTCAAAATGTAATACAAGACACCCACCGTGAAAACATCTGATAGTATTATTTGTTTAACTGGTTCTGTATATGTAAATATTTCAAACTGGTTTGTACTTAAATCATAAAAACCGTATGTTTTTGTGTTATTGTAATGATTTTTGATAAAATTTACGAATGGTCTTAAATTAGGATTCATGACGTTTTATATGGTATGTGTGTTTATGCGAAATTACTTTTATATTATGTTCATTATATTCATTCTCATTTCTTTATTACTTTCGTAAAACCCACATTTTTTATAAAATTCTGCATTGTCTGAAATACAATTCAGTATTACTTTATAAGCACGCTTATTGGTGGCAATATCAACAAGTGTTTCTATCAATAATTTCCCGATATTCATATTTCGATATTTTTGGTCTATAACAACATCTTCAATATGGCCAACGCAACCACAATTATGGATAAGTTTATGTTCGATGAGAATTGTCCCCATGCCAATCATTATATCAAGTTCTGCTTCAATATCGTAATAAAAGCAACAAATGATGCGATGGTTTGGATTCAATGATAAACACATTTGGGAAAATAAGTTGAACGAGAAGTCTTCATTATTATTCGTTAGCAATGACAAAAGATGTTTTGATTTTTCATAATCATTTATACAGATATCTTTGAAAGATATCATTTTGTTTGGGTGTGTTGTCATTATATATGACTCACAATATTAAAGTAAAATTTATTTCAATTTTGGTATAAATTAGTAAAATTGAAATAAATATGATTTGACTTACAATAGTAAGTTAGTTTATGAGTGCATCCAATAAAATATTGGTCATCGTCGAGTCACCATCAAAATGTAAGAAAATAGAGAATTACTTGGGAAGTGAATACAAAGTTATTGCTAGTTATGGTCATTTCACAAAATTGGATGATCTGCAGCAAATTAATTTTGAAGACTTCACAATTAAGTATAAAATAAACAGTCAAAAAGTTGTGAAACAATTACGTGAAAGCGTGAAGCATGCACGTGATGTTATCATTGCAACAGATGACGATCGCGAAGGAGAAGCAATCGGTTGGACAATTTGTCACTTTTGTCATTTGGATATTAAAAAAACCAAAAAAATAACATTTCAAGAAATTACCAAGACCGCCATTTTGAATGCCTTGGATAACATTCATCATATTGATATGGACCGTGTCAAAAGTCAACAAGCCCGACAAATATTGGACATTTATCTGGGGTATAAAATTAGTCCAATGTTATGGAAATACGTACAACACAAACTTTCGGCTGGTCGCTGTCAAACACCTGCTTTGCACCTTATATATGAAAATCAAAATGAGTTTGATTCAGCAACTAGTGACACCGAATACAAAGTAAATTCCAATTTTACATCCAAAAATATACTGTTTTCACTGACAACAAACATTGAAAAAGAGAATATTTTGGAATTCATCCAAGAAATAAAAGACAAAATGTCATGGACTATTGATACTACAAATATTAAAGAGATAACAGAAAAGTCACCTCAAATATTGATTACAAGTTCGTTGCAGCAAAAAGCATCTAATGTTCTGAAAATGAGCCCCAAGACGACTATGAAGTGTGCCCAAGAACTCTATGAGAACGGATATATTACATACATGCGTACTGACAGCAGTTGCTATTCAAAAGATTTCATAAGATCATTAAAAAAACACATAGAACAAAGTTACGGCGAGAAGTATTTATTGCCAAATATCGAACAACTTTCAGTGAACAAGAGCAATGGGAAAGCACAAGAAGCTCATGAAGGTATTCGTGTTTGCGACTTGAGTATACAAGAAAGTCAGCTTAAAAATTCAAGCAGCAATCGCCTATACAGGTTCATATATAAACATTGCATCCAGTGCGGAATGGCATTTTCTCAAAGCCGCGATTACGAATATTTTATCCAAACAGGTGCTGTGAGTGCGCAAAATAAAGAATATATTTTCAAATATAAAGAAAATGTCTCCTTATTTGATGGATGGAAACTCCTGGAAACAGAAAGCAATAAGACGCGTTTCAAAAATTACTTGGATACTCTATTTGCTGGCTCTACTCCATTTGATATGAATTATCTAGAAGCCGTTGAAAAACTGATTTCAAGTCCCAAACATCTGAGTGAGGCGTCTTTGATACAGCAATTAGAAAAAAGGAACATAGGTCGCCCCTCAACATTTTCAAGTATTATTCAAAATATACAAGACAAGAGATACGTATTGAAAGGGAACATCGAAGGACAATTGAAACGCATCACAAACTATAGGGTGAATAGCGAAAAAGAGATACAAGAGATCAATAAAGAAGAATATTTGAATCCTGAAAAGGGTAAATTGCAAATAACGCCACTCGGTAAACAGGTGTGCGAGTTTTGTTATCAGCATTTTGATTCTATATTCAATTATGAATTCACAAATAATATGGAAACTGGTCTCGATAATATTGAATCAAGAGAAATCAATAATTGCAAACTTTTGAGAGACTATACATCAAATGTTGATGAGTTGATTGCGCAAACCAAGACGAATTACGAAAATAATCCTGAACAAATTAAAAAAATATGTGATACATCATTACATTGCGGAAAAATAGGAGGACTCGCAGCATATATCAAATCAGGGAAATACGGTTATTATCTCTGTTATGGTAACAACGGCAAAACAAAAGTTAGTTTGAAAGAGTTCAAAGGATTCAATATTGAAGAAAAGATTAACCAAAAAAGTGAAGTATGTCAAGAAGAATTAAACACTCTTATTCGATTTGTTGAACTGGGTAAAGAAACCAGAAATAAAAATATTTTAGTAGAACTGAACCAAGACTATTCAATACGAGAGAGTAAATATGGTTTCTATCTTTATTATAAAACTAAAAAAATGAAACAACCGAAATTTATGAAATACAACGATGAAAAGGATGATAAGATAGACATGCGCAATGAGTGGATTCGTGAAAATAATCTTTCTGAAATCAAATTATATATCAATCAAAAATATAAAATCAATATATAATAGATGAATAAGGGAAATAATGAAAAGGAAATATCCACAAAAAAAAAGGCACCAAATGAAAATTCAACAAACCCCACAACTACTAGTAATGGAAAAAGCACATTAGCGGTTATTCTAAAAGAAATTATTAAAGAGAAAATCATGCAAGAAGAGACGCTCTCAGTTAACATATTTACATCGTTCACATTTTTGGGAGTTATCTCTGCATGGCTGTTTAGTCTCACAAAACTGCATGATACTGAGCATGGTATATACGGATCCGCGTCAATTGTTATTTGGAGTTATTTAACAGCGCTTGTTTCGCTCGGATGTATATTGTTACTAAAAAATATGACAGACCCAAATTACATGTTTTCAGGAACAACAAGTGTTGCGGGGTTTTTGACAATATTCTTAATGATATGGGTTGTAACTCTCAACTTAAAGTATTTCAAAAATATTAATATGAATGTTGTTCCAGAACAATATTACGATATTTCCGGGTGGACATATTTCCTCATTATTATTCAATCATCGTTTGTCTTTCTCACTTTAGATAGTTCTGCGCCCAAAACAGATGATGAACATGAACGAAAAAACGCACTGAGTATAATATCAACTTTTAACAATATTATCATATTTTTGTCATCTATCTTAGTTTTGATTCAACAAATAATATTGGAAAAATTTTCGGTTGATGTGTTATAATAAAATTTATAAACAAGCCCAATCGAAGATTCACTTTCCCAAATACCAGATATTTTAATGTGAAAGCGTTCTAAATTCGGGTTGTGTAAAAAGGAGTACAAGTATGGTTTAGAATTTATATCGTTTGACAGATTATGCACAATACTTTTATTGATCGTATTATTGATAGAATTCAATATTTTTTTTTCAATTTGTTCAATGTTTTTAATGAAACTGTCGTTTTTATTCACAATCACCTTGTATCTGTGTGAATCTTGTTTTATTATAAAAGACGTAAGATTCAACTTCACTAATATATATTTGAGTGTAATATTTTTATTAGAAAACAGAATCTTATAAAAATTTATGTAATTTTCATTTTGATTCTTTATAGGCATTTTAAAAATAAGGTTGTGTTCATTAATTTTATCATGTTCAATAAGATACTCCATATTGGATTGTTGTTACAATATTATATTTATTTAGACTTAATTATTTAAATATAAATATTTTATCCACATTTGTGATGAAAAAATATTTAGATTACTATGATAACTACAAGTCTATGAAAAATGAGAACATCTTGACCGAACATAAAGAAAACAACATTGTAGTTTACGGAAACAACATCATCAACAATTATGGATTTTCGTTGTGCAAGTTGAAAGATGTCAGCAAAAGTGATCTGAAATACAGTAGACGAATCGCGATACAATACAATGGCGAAGATATTTTATTCAATATTAGCGACGTTCACTTCGAAGTAGATTTCGACTTACTTGGAGTCAATCAGTATAACATATTCATAACATTATTTCATCACATTAAAGAAAATCTGATCTCGGATAAACAAATCTTTTATGTGTTATGCTTAAACTTTCAAGAGATCAAGTTGGAGTTGATGAACATTTTTTATAGTTTCATGGGCGAGACCAAAATTAGATTCATCATACTAACTACTCAAATTTCATTTATTTGTGAAAAAATTTTACAATCGTCACTAATCAAAAAGGTAAAAGGAGAAGTTGCTTACAAAAGTATTGGACAACAAGAAAATATTGACAAATTGACAAAAATGATTATCCAAAATAATGTTTCACTTTTTCTCCTGAGAGAACAACTTTACTCTTTTTTAACTCTCAATTATAGAATTCACGATTGTTTCGCAAAGGTCATTTGCAAATTGATTGAGGTTCAATATATAAACGACCGAAATATTAATTTGGTTTTGAAGACATATAACGAGTTTACGGAAAAATACAACAATAACTACAGACCAATTTATCATCTAGAATCATTTATTTTGTTTTTAATAAACTTAAAAAATAAACAAGAAAAGGAATCATGACACTAACAGAAAGTTGTAATCTATTTCAAATTAATAATTTGAATGAAATGAACAAAAGTACATTAAAGAAAAAATACTACAAAATGTGCTTGAAATATCATCCTGATAAGAACAAAGAACATAGCGATCAATTTATCAAAATGAAAGAATGTTATGACACTTTGAATAGTTATATTGACAACAATGAGACTCATGATAGGATTACATACAATAGAAAATATTCAGAATATTCAAAAACAAATGATATATATGAAACAATGATCTCACTTATCTCAGTTGAAAATATTGAATATGTTATCACCTTAATTGATAGTTATAAACTTTATATGAACAATGCGCCGGAAATCATCACTTTAACGGTTTCAATGAAACAAGTATTTGACAAATGTGTTTACACAACACAAGAACACTACATTCCACTATGGCACAACATCATACATCAATTCAGTGTAAAAGAGCAAAAACACATCATATATATTATCAAAATCAACAATATTCCACAAAATGTTTCCATTTTAAAAAATAATGATATTATTGTCAAGATTCCTAAAATTACTGTGAGAAAGGAGATGTTGAACGCAATTCATATTTGCGATGATGTTGTTTTCAATACTTTTATATCGACACAAGAATACGCCGAATCGCGCGTACTTTTAAAAAACAAGGGTATACCCAAATCGTGCATAAATGATATATTTGATAGTTCACAAGTATCAAATATTCATTTTCATTTGATATGATGAGCCTTTACGGAGGATCGAACTCCGGACCTTTAGTTTACAAGACTAATGCTCTCCCACTGAGCTACAAAGGCATGAAAATATTTCTGTTGAATTTTGTATGATAATTGACTTCTTTGCAATGAAAAATAATTTTGTGTTTTCTGTTGTAATATTTTTATCTTTTGAGTTATTTTATATTTTTATCTTCTGTGTTATTTTATCTTTTTAATTTTCGTTTTTAATATTTTATTGGATTTAACTTATGACTTTTTCTTGACAACGCGCTTCTTTTTTGGCTTTTGTTCTGGCTCATCCTCAACAAGAGCGTCTTCAACTGGTGCTGCTGGTTCGGTCACTTCGCTTTCAACAGTTCCTTCTTCTTCCTCATCGTCAGACTCTACCATAGTTCCACTAGTTGCAGGTGCGGTTTCATCGCCACTTGAACCAGTTTCTGCCATTTTGTTGGTATCCTCCTCGGACAATGGAACATGACACACGCCCTTGCCTAC
>MDTC01243676.1_pt1 | contig 18477 bp, 20 predicted proteins | sample 811181 | NCBI WGS metagenome assembly MDTC01 (sample SAMN05326644, study PRJNA326480) | marine metagenome | isolation source: seawater | place: Pacific Ocean: North | collected 2011
GTATTTATCATGGAATTGATTTTTCAGACCTGATTTATGATCCCAGCTATTATTTTTATTTTGGGGGCTTTAAATTTATTTCAATGGAACAATTATACTCAATGAAACAAGAAAGACGGGAGTCCAAGGATATTGTAGATAGCGAGTTCATTAAACCTTTGTTGGGCACGCGACCTATATTTAACAAATTACATTATAAATCCCTGATTTTTATCCGTATCAACAAATATAAAGTGAAAGTTGTTAAGATTCTGAATTATCTGGGCGTATATAAGTACATTCGGCCTGTATATAAATGGGTTATGACTCTTATAATCGGCGATAAACTGAGGCGTTAGTAAATGAATTTGCCTAACCCTAACGTAAGTGTCGTTTTAGCCGCCTACAATGAAGAAGATAATATTTGTGCTGCCATAGATAGCATTATTAGCCAAACTTATCGATCGTGGGAGTTGATTTTAGTCGATGACAGCTCAAGTGACTCTACTCTAGAGCTAATGAATCTGTACAAAAAGTATGACAACATAACTATACTTAGCAATACTGAAAACTGCGGGTTAGCTAAATCACTTAATTACGGAATCTCAAAATCTAGTGGGATTTACATAGCTCGGATGGATGCGGATGACCTTTCTTTTCCGGAACGACTTTTTTTACAAATGGCATTTATGGATTCGAATAAAGATGTTGACGTCTTAGGTGGAGGTGCGAGCTATATTGGTAATCATAAGCGCACAGTTACCATGCCAACAACGCATGTGGCTATTCGGCAGCATATGGCGAAATCATCTCCTTTCATACATCCCTCGGTAATCTATAAGCGGAGTTTTATCGAAAGGCTTGGTGGATATTGTGAAAACTCTCTTAGAGCAGAGGATTATGACTTGTGGTACCGAGGCTTAGATAGTTCTAAGTATCATAATCTTGACCAACCGCTATTGGAATATAAAGAGGTTCACAAAAAAATAATTCGTTCTACACTAGATTGTGCAAAAGTGAGGTTTAAGTATAATCCATCAAAATCATCAGCAATATTCTGGTCGGCAGTTCAACTTATTTACCTTATTAAAAATAGGTACCTATGAAATTTCTTGGAATCAAAATTATTGATGTGACCATAACTTGTGTTTGACCGGATTACTAATGGTATAGAAGCCAATTTACCCAGATTTTATAGGCTTTGGAAAGAAGGCGGTTGGATTCTCTTAGGCCAGGTTGCCACATTGCTGGGCGGGCTAGCATTGGTCAAAGTTTTAACCGAATACTTAGAACCTTCAGAGTATGGTGAAGTGGCTTTAGGGCTAACGCTCGCCAATTTGGTAAATTTGGTTATTATGGGAACACTTAGTTCTGGTGTTTCTCGTTTTTTCTCGATAGCGAGTGAAAAAAATGATTTGGGAGGCTACCTTAAGTCTTCATTAAAGCTTCTATGCTTGGCAGTGATTGCTACTGTATCTATTGGATTGTCTATTGGCGTTGCACTGTTCTTTTCTGGCGGGGTGCAATGGCTTTGGATGGTATTAGTTATCGTTCTATATTCGCTCTTTGCCGGATATAACGGGGCTTTAAGTTCAATGCAGAATGCAGCAAGACAAAGATCTATAGTTGCACTACATAACGGAATGGACGCATGGTTAAAGATTGGATTCGCTGTCCTCTTCATTGTCTCATTTGGTTCAAGTAGCATTATGGTAATCGTTGGCTATCTTTGCTCTAGCGCTCTAATTAGTGCTTCACAAACGTATCATGTAAAAAAACTATTAACCGCCAGAAAGGTCGAGCTTGCCAGTTCTTCTGCTGGAGAATGGATGTCAACGATGTGGTTATATTCTTGGCCATTTATGATTTGGGGCGTCTTTGGGTGGGCACAGCAAAGTTCTACAAGATGGGCCTTAGAAGCTTTTGTATCGACAGAAGATGTGGGTCGATATGCTGTTGTAGCGCAAATAGGCTATTTACCGATTCAAACGGGTATCGGGTTGTTAATGACTTTTATAATGCCGATTTTATATGCTAGAGCAGGTGATGCCTCAGATACTTTGCGCAGGGAAGGGGTTGATATAATGATTCATAAGATAGCGCTTACTGGCGTGTTTTTGACTTTGATCGCCTCTCTCACTACTGCTATTTTTCATGAGTTTATTTTCCAGGTACTTGTCGCTGAAGAATATAGGTCTATCTCAAAATACATGCCGATAATGGTTTTAGCGGGCGGTGTATTTGGAATTGCTTTGGTAATTAGTAGCCGGTTTTTTGCATTTTTAGCTCCATCCAAGTTAATTCCTGCGTCTACTGGTAGTTCAGTTATAGGTATTGTAGCGGCGTTTGTGTGCACCTATTATTTCTCTATTCTAGGTGCAGTTTTTGCTATGTTAATCCATTCAATTTCTTTTTTAGTACTGACGATGATTACTGGCATACGTATGAAAAAAAATATGAGGTTATCTGTTGATGCTTTTGTTTAAAATAAAGGGTATTTTGAAAATTTTCTTAGCTTGTATTCTTGGGAAAGGTATCTATACCTATAGAATATTTGAAAGTGATTCAAAGTCTAGTCTTGAAGAAAACTTCTACTCGCTTGAAGAGCGGAACAAGTTTTCGATAGTAATGCAGGGGCCATACCTTTATGAAGATCAGTTTACTTTTAATACGCTACTTTTGTATCGCAAACATTTTCCGCATGCAGTAATTATTTTTTCTACGACATCAGAATTGAGTAGACAAGAGATAAAATCTCTTAGCGATAATGGTGTTTACTATATTTATAATGAATCCCCAAAACATCCAGGGATTTCAAATATTAATTATCAGATAGTTACTACGAGTTCGGGCCTAGTGAAGGCTAAAGAGCTTGGAGCCAAATATGTTTTAAAAACAAGATCTGATCAGCGTATATCTCATAGTGGTCTAGAGGACTACTTGATTAATTTAATGGATTGTTTCCCTCTGACTGGTGATTATCCAAAACAACTAGGCCGCCTTGTAGGTTGTTCTTTGAATACCTTAAAATTAAGACCTTATGGGGTCTCAGATATGTTTTTATTTGGGTATCTGGAAGATATGATCGCTTACTGGTGCGTGCCATTAGAAGAGAGAAAGAATGTCGACGTAGCTCTTCCGGATGGTTGTACTTGGAGAGAATATGCTGCTAACGAAATTTGTGAGATACGTTTTTGCGCGAATTATCTTCGGTTTATTGGTCGAAAATTAGATTTTTCGATTGAAGGGAGTATGGAGTGTATGGCAGAGCATTTTGTTATAATTGATCAAGATGCTTTACGATTGATTTGGCCTAAATATTCACTAGATCAAGATACCTATAAACAATTCGGAAATTTTCCTGAGATATCATTTAATGACTGGCTTCTAGTATATATGAAAAGCCACAAACTCAATTTTAATGAGTCCGCTTTGGATTCACCTATAACTAAAGAGGTTAAAGTATGAATATTGTTATTCCAATGGCTGGAGCTGGCTCTAGATTTGCTAGCGCAGGTTATTCCGATCCCAAGCCGCTTATTCCCCTCAAGAATATACCGATGATTCGAGTGGTGATCGAAAATATAAGACCAACTTGTCCTCATAGGTTTATTTTCATTTGTCAAAATGAACATATTCAGTCTTATGAGTTAGCAGATAAGCTTGAGAAATGGGCTCCAGGTTGTAAAGTGATCGGAATAGATGGCGTAACTGATGGAGCGGCTTGCACAGTCCTTAAGGCTGCAAGATTTATTGATAGTGATACGCCTTTAATGATTGCCAATAGCGACCAATACATCGATATAAATATAAATGAGTATATTAAATTTATGACTGGTCAAGATTCAGATGGTGCAATAATGACAATGAAGGCAGATGATCCCAAATGGTCCTTCATCAATGTAAATGAGGCCTCTCACGTAACGCGTGTAGTTGAAAAAGAAGTTATTTCTGACGAAGCGACAGTTGGAATCTATAATTTCACCAAGGGCTCAGATTTTGTAAGTGCGGCTAACGAAATGATTGATGCAAACCTTCGTGTCAATAATGAGTTTTATGTAGCACCAGCTTATAATATTTTGATAGAGCGTGGTTTAAAGTTCGATTATTTCAATATTGGTAGTGTAGAAAAAGGAATGTATGGTTTGGGTACTCCTTCAGATTTGAATCACTTCTTAGGGCATCCAGTTTGTGAAGATGCGCTAGCTTGTTTTTCATGAAAATAATTTCACATCGTGGATATTGGCAGCGTGAGTCTGAAAAAAACTCAATGACCGCACTAGCGCGGTCCCTTAATGTTGGATTCGGCATAGAAACTGATATACGCGATTATTGTGGCGAACTGGTTATTTCTCATGATATTCCGAGAAAATCTGTTCTTAGTTTTGATAAGTTTTTGGAATGTTCGTTTGATCTTTGCTTAGAAAAGAATCTGACCTTAGCACTAAACATCAAGTCAGACGGGCTTGCAGCCAAATTATCGGAATCGCTTAAAAAGCATTCTGCCCTAGATGTTTTCGTATTTGACATGTCAATACCAGATTCGCGCTCATATTACAGTGAGGATATTTCAGTATTTACTAGAATGAGTGAAGTTGAAAAGCCTGTTTGGTTAGATGAGTCTGCCGGAGTTTGGCTCGATTCATTTTATTCTGAATGGTATGATTTAGATATTGTTGAGAATTTTCTGTCATCTGGCAAAAGGGTCTGTTTGGTATCCCCAGAATTACATGGCAGAGATCATATAAAATTTTGGGAGAAAGTAAGGGATTTGAGTCAATATGATAATGTCCTTCTTTGTACTGATTTTCCAGAAGACGCAATAAAGTATTTTGAGGGTACACTCTGATGGCAATAAAAGCAGTTTTGTTTGATATGGATGGAGTCTTGATTGAGGCCAAGGATTGGCACTATGAAGCTCTAAATAAGGCTCTAGCTTTATTTGGCATGGAGATATCTAGGGTCGATCATCTAACATCTTTCGATGGCCTGCCGACACTAAAAAAACTTGAATACTTAACAGTCGAAAGAGGATTGCCTAAAGAGCTGCATAGATTTATTAATGAGCTTAAACAGAAATATACAATGGATATTGTATACACCCAGTGTAATCCAGTTTTCATTCATCAGTATGCACTGTCTAAACTGAGATCACTAGGATACAGAACGGCAGTCTGCTCTAATTCTGTGCGAAATAGCGTTGAAATAATGATGCAACGCAGTGGCCTGGCACCCTATATGGAACTAATGGTTTCGAATGAAGACGTGCGTAATGGAAAACCTGATCCAGAAATGTATACTAAAGCTATGATTCATTTTAAGCTCAAACCTTCTGAATGCTTGATTATTGAAGATAATGAAAATGGCATAAAAGCAGCAAAGGCAGCTGGGGGACACTTATTGGTGGTGAAAGACATTATAGAGGTCACACTATCAAATATTTTGGGGCGTATTGAGGAAATTGAAATGGATTCTGATAAATGAAGAAATCTACATGTACGAATAACGTGCCCGAGATCACTATTTTAGTTTTGGCTGCTAGCAAATCAGCCCAGTCTAGCACGACTGATACTTTTCCATTGTGTCTTACTGAATTTTCAGGTAAATCAGTTTTAGAGCTTACTGTAGAAAAAGTGAGGCAAATAGAAAATAGTGAAGTGATGTTTACATTCCTTGAATCAGATTCTAAAGCATTTTATCTGGAGAATATCTCTAAGCTGTTAGTTCCTAATTCGAGATGCACTAAAATTTCGGAGGAGACTAAAGGGTCAGGTTGTACTGCACTTTTAGCTGCGTGCCAAATCGACCCGAAGAGAGAACTTTTGATTGTTAGCGCTAATGAAATTGTTAATGTGGATTTTACAAAAGTCTTAACTAACTTTCGCAATCGTGAACTAGATGGGGGAACTCTAATTTTTCAGTCGATTCACCCCCGATACTCTTTTGTGAAACTAGACCAAGACCGCCTTGTAGTGGAGGCTGCTCAACGACAACCTATAAGTTCAAATGCTACCGCTGGAGTCTTTTGGTTTAAGAAAACTGGAGATTTTGTCGATGCCATTAAAAACCTCATCCTAAAAGAGGCGCGAGTGGATGGTGCTTATTTTGTAGCTCCAGCGTTCAATGAACTTATACTTAATGGAAAAAAAGTGGGAATCTTTGAGTTGAGTGCAGATGATTATATTCCAGTGAAGACTGAACAGCAGGCTAATGCTTTTGAGACCAAAGGAGGTGTTTATTCCAATGCAAAATGATCGACTAGAAAAAATGATAAACGGTTGGTTTGTAGGTGGCTTTACCCCGACTGCTTTCAAAACAAAAGCGTGTGAAGTAGCTGTAAAAAACTACCTTGAGGGCGATTGTGAAGGTGAGCACTACCATAAAATTGCCACGGAGATTACATTAGTCTTAAGTGGTCAGGTACGGATGTTAGGACGGATTTGGAGCAAAGGAGATATTATTACGATTGAACCGAATTGTGCTACAGGATTTGAGGCATTAACCGATGCAACAACCGTAGTGGTGAAAGTACCCGGCGCACTGGACGACAAATACCTTGTGTCAGATCTTTGAGTCAGTTCAGTTACATTTGGTTATTTATTCATATGGAGAAATAATGTTTTTTAGTTACCAAAATCTAAGCCACTAAAAGTCCTTATCGGTTCTATTGGTCGCCAGTAAGATCGACGGTATCGAAATAAATACACAACAAATTAAGATTTCATATGTCATTGATTTTTCTTATGAATACAATAATATTCTTGATGCTGTATTTTTTAATGACTCCCAAGACACAAGTTAAAAATAAAAAAATATCCAATTAATTAAGGGGGATGATTGAAGGTTTTAGTTAACGGAATTGGGATTACAAACTCCGGCGGGCTTGTGGTGCTTGAGAAGCTTTTTAAAGAATGCCTCGAAGTTGAGACTGAAAACAAGTTCGTTTTTATTTTAACGAACAGCCCATTAATAAGTTCACTTGTCGGACGATATCAACACTATAAAGGCTTCGAGTTTAGATTGTTAGAAATTAGGAGTTACATACATAGAATCTATTTTGAGAATATAAAATTTAAAGACATTATAAGTGAATGTGATATTGATTTGATTTACAATTTTACTGGATCTACACAGCCATATTTGGACTGTCTGCAATTAGTAAAAATCCATAATTTACTTTTTTATTCAAAGAGACTTAATAAAAAGTACAGAGAAAACCTTGATTTTATTTTATGGATTCAACAAGTTTTTTTAAAAGGTTTTGTTTTTAGGTTTATGTTAAGAAGGGCAAAGTATATAGAAATACAATCAAAACATGTTGAAGGCTGCCTATCTGATTTTATTAATCTTACAAATAAATATATTTTTGTTAAGAGTGATATCCAAGTGGATGATTCCTCAATTAAAGCGCCCAAGAATTATGACTTTTCCAAGAAAATAAAATTTTTATATATAGTCGGTCCCCATTTCGACTATATGCACAAAAATTTCTTAGATTTCACTAGAGGAATGGTTGAGCTCATTAAACTAGGCGTTGATTTCGAGATTGATATAACATTAACAAAGGATCAGCTAGCAACATCAAAACTATGGGATGAATCACTAGACTCTAGAACTAATTTCTATGGCTATTTAAATAATCCCCAAGATATTGAGAGTTTATTTTGCGACAACACTGTTTTGATCTCCACATCCATTATTGAAACACTTGGTCTTCACGTTATTGAGGCAATAAAAAATGGAGTACTTACAATAACTCCCAAAGAATATTATGCGAATGAAGTTTATGGAAAAGACCGCTATAGTTATGAGTTATTTACTAATAATTCTCTTTCTAATGCCGTCATGAAAATTATTATTGATGAAAATATTATTACAGGTAAAATCGTGTCTCAGCAGAAATATTTAAGAGAAAATGAAATGAGGAAATTTAATAGTGTAGTAGATGTATTTAAGGAGGTGCTGAATGTTTAAAGATAAGACACTTTTAATTACAGGAGGCACTGGATCTTTTGGCAATGCTATCTTGAGAAGGTTTTTGACTACTGATATTGCAGAAATTCGTATTTTCTCTAGAGATGAGCTGAAGCAAGATGATATGAGAAAATTTTATAATAACAATAAGTTAAAATTTTACATTGGAGATGTAAGAGATATTAACTCAATTGATGATGCGATGAATGATGTGGATTATGTATTCCATGCTGCAGCACTCAAACAAGTACCTTCATGTGAATTTTATCCAATGCAAGCAGTAAAAACAAATGTAGTTGGTACTGAAAATGTTCTTAACTCTGCTATAAGTGCCGGAGTAAAAAAAGTAATTGCTCTAAGCACAGATAAAGCTGTTTACCCAATTAATGCGATGGGCATTAGCAAAGCCATGATGGAGAGAGTGGTTATAGCAAAAGGTCGAAGTGAGACAGAAACCATGATTGCATGCACTAGGTATGGCAATGTTATGGCCAGTCGCGGATCTGTTATCCCGCTATTTATAAATCAGATAAAAAATGGCAATCCAATTACTATTACTGACCCACAAATGACAAGATTTATGATGAGTTTTGACCAAGCAGTTGATTTAGTTTTATTTGCTTTTGAAAACGGAGAAAGTGGAGATATTTTTGTTCAGAAAGCACCTGCTGCAACAATCCATTTGCTCGCGAAATCAATAGCTAAAATTCTAGGTAAGCCTAGTCATGAAATTAAGACAATTGGCACAAGACATGGCGAAAAGCTTTATGAAACACTTCTAACAAAAGAAGAAATGGTTAAGGCTATTGATATGGATGATTATTATAGAATTCCAGCTGATAATCGAGATCTCAATTATAATAAGTTTTTCGAGGAAGGTGAGGAAATAATCACTCAGGCTGAGGAATATCACTCACATAATACGCATAGACTAGATGAAGATGAGTTAACTGATCTTCTTCTGGGGCTAAAAGAAATTCAGGATAATTAAGAGGAATTCGGAACCTGTGAATAAAATTAAAGTAATGACAATAGTAGGAACAAGGCCAGAGATAATTAAGCTCAGTGAGGTAATGAAAGAACTAGACCGGCATGTGAATCACACTATTGTTCATACCGGTCAAAATTATGACTATGAACTTAACCAAGTCTTTTTTGAAGATTTAAGTATCAGAAAACCAGATATATTCTTAGAAGCGGTTAAAGGCACCCCTTCAGAAACTATTGGGGATATTATCGCCAAGGCAGATAGAGTATTCGAAGAAATAAAACCTGACGCAGTATTGATTTACGGCGATACTAATAGCTGCCTAAGCGTTATTCCTGCAAAAAAGCGAAGAATCCCAATCTTTCATATGGAGGCGGGTAATCGATGTTTTGATCAAAGAGTGCCAGAGGAGATCAATAGAAAGATAGTTGACCATTTAAGCGATATCAACCTACCGCTTTCTGAGCAGGCTCGAGATTACTTGATTGCTGAAGGAATAAAAGCTGAAACAGTAATTAAAACAGGCTCACCAATGACAGAAGTGCTGGCTGCCAATATGATGAAGATTGAGTCGAGTGATATATTAGATAGAGAAGGACTTCAGTCTGGAAATTATATAGTCATGAGTATCCATCGGGAGGAGAATGTTGATTCGCCATCTAATTTTCCTGATTTGCTAGCGTCAATTGACGCTTTGACAAGTAAATATGCAATGCCCATAGTTATTTCTACTCACCCAAGAACGAGGAAGAAGCTTGATGAAATTGGTTACCAGAGTAAAAATCCGTTAATTAGATTCTCTAAACCTTTTGGATTTCACGACTACAATAAGCTTCAAATGAACGCGTTTTGTGTTATTTCAGATAGTGGAACTATTGCTGAAGAAGGCTCGATTCTTAATCTACCCGCCGTCACAATACGACAGGCCCATGAAAGACCTGAAGGAATGGATGAAACCACAGTTATAATGTCCGGGTTAAGCAAGTCTAGGGTAATAGAGTCTGTCGAAATTGCAACCAGTCATCACGCTGAAGACAGCAGAGCTATTAAGCCAGTACAAGATTATGAGGCAGATAACGTTTCGAAAAAAGTACTACGGATTATTGTTTCTTATATTGATTACGTAAACCGAACAGTTTGGCATAAGGAATAGAGTTCTTGAAAAAAAAGATTTTGGTTCTTGGTTCCACAGGCCTTATTGGCCATCAGGTGTTTAATTATCTTCAGTTAAATGGCCAGTATGAGTTATATAATTTTTCTTATAGAACAAAACTTCAAGATGACACAGTACTTTTAGATGCAAGAGAAGAAGAAAAATATTTAGAAAAAATAAGAGACATAGCTCCAGATTTTATTATTAATTGCGTTGGTATATTGATAAATGGTGCTAATAAAAATCCAGAAAATGCAATTTTTCTTAATGCATATATGCCCCATCGGTTAGCAAGATTTGCAGATGAGATCAATTCAAAGTTAATTCATATATCAACGGATTGTGTTTTCTCAGGAGATAAAGATGCTGCATATATTGAAACTGACTATAAAGATGGTTCGGGTATCTATTCTAAAACTAAAGGTATCGGTGAAATTATAAGTGAAAATCACCTAACATTAAGAACGTCTGTCGTGGGTCCTGAATTAAAAAGTGATGGTGAGGAGTTATTTCATTGGTTTATGGGACAGTCAGGTAATATTTTAGGTTATACCAAAGCCATTTGGTCTGGTGTAACTACCATCGAGCTTGCCAAAGCGGTAGAATGCTCGATTAGAAAAGACATTACTGGATTGCATCATATTACAAATAATTCATCCATTAGCAAATATGATTTGTTAACTTTGTTTCAAAAGTATATGAAGAAAGATATTCAGATATCTGCTGTGGACGGTAAAAAATCTAATAAAAGTTTTTGTGACACACGTGGCCTGCTAGATTACAAAATACCTTCGTATGATCAGATGGTATCTGAAATGGCAGAATTAATTTTTTCTAAAAAGTCTCTATATCATCAATATCAGCGTAGGTAAAATTGACGAGAAATATATCAATCCCCCCTCAGCTTATTTTTTTATTTAACAAAAGGATACTATGATGCGTATTGCATTAATGTCAGATGAATCATTGCCGTTAGGGACTAGGGTTCACGCTAAAATGATTCATGAACTGGCATTAGAGTTTCAAAAAAATAGCCACAAATCAGTTGTAATAACACCCGGCAGTCCAAATCAATCAAAAGCTTTAGTGATCGATTTTGTAGAAGGAGTGGAATATTGGCGGTTTAAGTCTGGTTATACTAGAGGTGTTGGTATGGTACGCCGCTTAATAAATGAGTTTTTGCTGTCTTTTCGTGCCTGGCGTGCGATAGCTCCTCATGTAAAAAAAACCCCATTTGATCTATGCATTTGCTATTGTCCAACCATATTTTTTGCACCCCTTTCGCGCAAGTTAAAAGCGTTGGGTGCGTATGTTTATCTTATTCAGCGGGACATGTTTCCTCAGTGGGCAGTTGACAGAGGTTTGCTGCATAAATACTCTCCTCTTCTTCTTTTTTTAAGGTACTACGAAAAACTTAACTATCAAATTGCAGACTGGATAGGAGTCCAATCAGAAAAGAACCAAATTATTTTTTGCGAGCGATTTCCTCGTCTGAGTAATGTATCTGTTCTAATGAATTGGAGCGCAATGTCTCCGCCTGTTGAAAATGATCTAAGTAATAATATAAGGGTTCGTTTAAATCTGGTTGATAAGGTGGTATTTTTTTATGGTGGTAATACTGGCTATGCCCAAGATATGACTAATGTTATGCGGCTTGCTCGAAATCTGCACGGGTACGTTAAAGCGCATATTCTAATTGTAGGCCAAGGTGATGAATATAAATTAATCAATGATCTTGTAGTTGAATGGAAGTTAGATAATGTGACGATATTGCCTGCAGTGTCGCAGTCAGAATTTTTGAATTTTTTAGGTGCAGTTGATGTGGGCCTTTTCTCGCTTTCGAAAGAGCACACTGCACACAATTTTCCAGGTAAGATATTGGGCTATATGAATGCTTCTCTGCCAATTCTGGGAAGTGTTAATGCTGGAAACGATTTATTGCCCTTGATGAATGAAGCCGGTGCAGGTTATGTTTATGTTAACGGGGAGGATGATCTCCTTGCTGAGGCGGCCTTAAAATTGTTAGATAGTGAGTCTCAGCGGGTGAGCCTTGGAGCGTGTGCTAATTCCCTATTAGTAGATAAGTTTTCTGTTGAATCTGCGGTAATGGGTATTATGTCTAAAGTAAATAAATAATGAAGTTAATACATTTTGAGCATCCAACTGAAGTTCGATCATCTCTAATTTTGAAGGAATTGTTCGGGGTTTCAGAAGTTTATTTTGAAAAGGATACTGTAGTGGTTTTCACAGGTAAAGCATTTCTTTCTAATGGCATCCATTTTCGTGGTGTATGTGAAATCGGCGACAAAGTTTCAATTGATACTGGCTGTGTTTTGAATAATGTCTCGATAGGATCTGGTACTAATGTTCGAAGTCATTCGATATTGAATGATTGTAAATTTGGCAAAAATAATATCATTGGACCACATTGTTTTGTTAGAGACGAAACCTGTGTCGGCGATTTTTGCATAGTAGGCAGTCATGTTGAAGTTGCGCGAAGTACACTTGGGGCGCAAATAAAAATATCACATCAGGCTTTTGTCGGAGATGCGATTTTAGGGGATCGGGTTATCATTGGCGCCGGCGTCGTTTTTTGTAATTTTGATGGTTCTGGTAGACAATCGTCTCAAGTTGGAGTGGACACCTTAGTTGGTTCCGGAACGCTTATAGTTTCACCTATTAGGATAGGTTCCGGAGTCATTATTGGTGCTGGTAGTGTGATAACTAAAGATATAAATGATGGCGAGCGGTTTGTGCAGTCTAGGTATAGGCAATTTGATGAATGAGATGATTATTGCCGTTACAGCTGTTGCTTCTTATTTGTGTGGCAAAGCGTACATTTATCTTTGGAATAGATTAAAAATATTGACTACCACTCCATCAGGTTTTGGCATGCTATTACCTTTATTTTTGTTGATCTTTATGGCGTTAATGCTGGAGGCTCCGTCAATTTCACTTGTCAGTATTTTAATTGTTTTTATCTCTGGTTTGATATATTGGATCGATGATCTTATACATCTTCCACCATGGACTAGGATTCTGATTGCCTTTTCCTCTGGAGCCTTATTGTTTTTGACGGCATCTCCAGAGATGCTCTTTACGCCTTTTGAGTTTGTTGTTTTAACTATTGTGTTTGGATTTTTTTCAATAGGCATCACAAACGTTGCGAACTTTTATGATGGCAACGATCTAAATCTTGTGATCATGATTTTTTTGGTCGGTATTGTTTTATTGTTTTTCCAAGATACGTCGAATTCTGAATTCAAAAATATCGGAGCTGTGATAGTTGGGTTTTCTATAGGTTTCGGCTGGATCAATAGAATTCCGTCCTCGCTATATTTGGGCGATTCGGGTGCTTTTGTATTAGCCTTGCTTTTCACACTCTTTTTGATTAACTACGGCCTTGATTTAAGTTATATTCCGGCAGAGTTGATGTTAGTGGTGGCTTTGCCTGCTTTTGATGTCTTTTACGTTTTGTTGATTCGACTTTATTATAAGCATGATCTTCTTTCGCGAAATTATCTGCATCTTTATCAGCGCATAAAAATTAGATTTGGCGGTTTTGCCTATCTGATACCTCAATTTATTAATTTTGGCGCGCTACTTTTCTTGGCAGACTCGATTGAATCAAATAGTATTTCGCGTTTCTGGGCATTACTTTTCGCTAGTTTAGCCTTCACCCCAGTCTTTTATCTTTCCTGCAGAATTTTATTTGTTGAGCGCAATTATTTTTTTGGTGACGGAGAATCCAATCAATCATAATTTATCATGGGATGACGTTTGCATAGTTGGTCTAGGCGGCCATGCAAAGAATAAACTTATACCTGGACTGAAAGCTGCTGGACTTAAAGTTATAGGCGTAGTGTCGCGTGATCCAGCTTTGGCTATGTCAGGTGTTCAGATATTTTTAAATGTTGCAGATGCTATTTCGTCTTTGCCTAAAACTACTCTTTTTGTCATAGCCACACCACCAAATGTTCATTACGCCCAGGCTAAGGCAGTAATTGAAGCTGGCATGGATGTCTTTGTTGAAAAACCCGCCTTTTTATCTCTTAAGGAGTCTGTTGAGCTCAGCAGGTTAGCAGATGAGCATGGTGTGGTTCTTGTAGAAATGCTAATGTATTTAGAGAATAATTCGGTTCAACAGATAATTAGAGAAATTCAATGCGCGCCTGAGTTAGTTAAGAATATTGAATGTCAGTTTTTAATTCCATCTGTTCCCCTCGGAACTTTTCGAACTGAAGCGAGCCTTGGCAATTCTTTGTTGTCGGATATGGCTTGCTACCCATTATCTCTGTTAGCAATAGCTGGTTATAACTTGTCTAATTTAGCTTTAGTAGCAGATGATCAGAGAGCCAAAAAAAATCCAGCATTTTGCATTAGAGGGAAATCGCAACAAACAAATATTTATATTCGAGTAGGTTGCAATGGTCATTATCGAAATAAAGTAAAGCTTAAGTTCGACGTTGATCGACAAGTAAGTTGTGAGCCTTTTTTTTATGGAAGAGAAGGTCATCGAAAACTTATCAGTGCAACTAGCGCCGGAATGTCAACAGACCAAATTCATGAGATTAATGCATATGAACGGATGTTTCTTCGAAAACGGCTCGAATGGCTTGCGACTCAAGAAAGCCGAAGTGCAGCCTTATGTTTAGTCTCCGATTGTTTAGAGAGACTTGGCAGGCAAGCCGGAATGCTCTAGTACTTATAAATTTATGTAATTCATATAATGAAAATATAAATTTTCATGCTAATATCCCTCCATTATTATTTAATATTTAAATCTAGAGATAGACAATGACTGTACCAAAAAAATCAACAGTGTTTAAAAACATACAACGTGATAAAGATGCACGCGGTGGCATTCTTTCCATCGTGGATGAGCCTGTTGCTAATGTTTCTATTATTACTTGCACGCCTGGGTCTATTAGGTCTAACCATTATCATCATACAGATTTCCACTTCATGTATGTGGTCGAAGGCGACTTTGATTACTTTTATAAGGACGTTGATACTGGCGAAGTTTGTTATCTTAGAGTGAAGGCAGGCGAGACGATATTTACACCGCCTATCGAGGTGCACGCCTGCTATTTCCCTAACTCAACAACCTTAATTGTTAGTAGTAAAAATCCACGTGATCAAGAGACCTATGAAGCCGATACAGTAAGGGTTGAATTTATTAATAATAGTAACATTAATGAAATGTTGGCCGCTCATGGCGAGCATTGATAAATACCGGCATATAAGGCAATGCCGGCTCTGTGATTCATCTAATTTAGAGCCGTACTTTGATTTTGGAGACGTCCCTCTAGGGAATAATTTAGCTGCCTCCCATGACGATGCATTGCATGCAGATAGATATCCTCTTTCTGTGAATCGATGTGCTGCATGCGGTCATTTCCAGCTGGCAGTCGCTGTTGCCCCGGAGAAATTGTACGCGACTAACTATACTTACCTTAGCGGTGTTGGAAAAAGTTTTGTCCAACATTTTCAAGATTATGCGACTTGGGTTCAGGACCGATGTAATTTTCAAGCGGATGCGCTGGTAGTGGACGTTGGCTCTAATGATGGGACTTGTTTAAAAGAATTCAAAAACTTAGGTTTTAAGGTTTGTGGGGTTGATCCTGCGAGCGCACCAGCAAAGCTGGCGAATGAAGCGGGTATCCATACATTAAATTTATTTTTCGATGAAGCTGCAGTTGATGAAATTATAACAGCACATGGAAAAGCCGATTTTATTACAAGTCACAATGTTTTGGCTCATGTAGATGATCTCGGCGCAGTTTTTAGAAATATTCATCGTCTGTTAAAGACCGGGGGTCATTTCTGCTTCGAAATTGGCTATTTTAGCCAAGTTCTGAAGAATGGCTGTTTTGACACTATTTATCATGAACACCTAGACTATCACCACGCAAAACCTTTGGCTCAATTCTTATGCGGAATAGGGTTTGATTTGATTGATTTAAGCGTCAATCAAGTTCAGGGAGGTTCTTTACGATTGTTTTTACAAAAAACTGGTGATGGAATAATCTCCTCCGATGCTAAAAAATTTTTAGATGAGGAAGCACATTCTATTTTATATCAAGGTGACACTCTTTCAGCGTGGCCGTCTAGAATTAAATCAAATATGATGAAATTTGGAGAGACAGTAAAGGCTCACGTAGCAGCTGGTAAAACAGTTGTGGGTTATGGTGCCCCTACTAAAGCTACTTTGTTAATGGAAATGTCAGATTTAGGATCTTCGGCTATATCATTTATGGTAGAAGATAATGTGTTAAAAGTTAATAAATTTATGCCGGGTACAGGAGTTCCAATTTTGGATGTAGCCGAACTTCAGGTAAGAAAGCCGGATATTATTGTTATTTTTGCCTGGAATTTTTGTGATGATATTATTGCTAAGTTAAAAGATAAGGTAGATTGGCCGACGACGTTTTTAGTGCCGCTTCCAGATTTTATTGAGGTGAAAAGGTAATGGAGTTTCCAAAACGTGTCGTGGTTATTGCCCCGCATCCCGATGATGAAACTTTAGGGGCTGGTGGTACGATAGCTCGTTTAGTTGAAAATGGAGCAGATGTATCTGTTTTAGTGGTTAGTGGACATTTACCTCCACTCTATGATGAAGGGTCATTTAACGTCACCAGAAAGGAGGCGGAGCAGGCCTTTAAGGTTTTAGGTGTTAAGCACTTTGAGTTTTTAAAGATACCGGCAACGATGGTGAATCAGGTTCCAGTTTCAGAACTAAATGGACGCGTTAGTCGATTCGTTCAAGAAGTTAGACCGAATTGGGTTCTTTTACCTTTTCCTGATAGGCATATCGATCACCGTATTATTTTTGACGCATCAGTGGTGGCGTGTCGACCTGTTGGTATAAAACCGCCTCAGGTTGTGCTTTCTTATGAGACTCTTTCGGAAACACATTGGAATGTCCCTGGGGTTGAGCCGGCCTTCGTGCCAGAGTTTTTTGTCGATATTAGCGGGCAGATGGAGAAAAAGACAGCTGCGTTAGCTAACTATGAATCACAGCTCTCAGCGGCGCCATCGCGCTCTATCGATGCAATTACTGCATTGGCGAAGTTTCGAGGAAGCCAGAATGGTTGCTTCTATGCAGAAGCTTTCAAAGTGGTTCGTATCGTGGTTTGAGGACCGAACACTGTTAGATTCCCACATTTTCATCTAAGCGAGTATTTGCACTGTTGATTTTAGATAACAGATGAAGATGATAATAGGCTTGTAGTTCTTTAATTTTTTAAGGCGCTCAGTAATGTACAGACTGGCTAAATTAATGAATATCTTTTTTGCAGCCTATAATAAATGGTTTCTGATTCTCTTGGACTCCACAATCATTTTGCTTTTCAGCAGGCTTAAAAAGTTTAATGCAAACTTTAGTGACCAGCCAGTCATTAGCTAAGTGAAATTGAGGTATAATCCGTCTAAAGGTCAGACTATCAAGGGTTTTAAGGATTGAATATCCTTGGTTATTTAAGCTGACGCTGACGGAAGTTTATAAGCAATAAATTTGGAGAATTATGATGGGATTTTCTACGCGTTTTATGGAAAACTTAAAGAATATGCTCAGGCGTAGCCTAGGTTTTGCATACAATCCTCTTAAAGAATTATATTACTGGTTAATCTATTTTTCATTTAAGGTCTTTAAAAAAAGAACAGGAACGTTAGTTTACATAGGCTTAAATAATGGTGACAGTTTTAAAAAAATCTATTATAAATACGAAAAGATTATTGGATTTGAACCTAATCCTTATAATTTCAATAAACTCCAAAAATACAACCAGATAAAAGGTGTAACCCTATACCCCTATGCCGTTTCGGATAAAGATGGTCATGCCTTCTTACATCTGCCCTCAAATGAAAATAATGCAGCATCAGCCAGTTTGTCAGATTTCACAGAAGTTAGAGACGGCATCAGGACTATTGAGAAGATAAAAGTAAAAACTGTTTCTCTAATGTCAATATTAGAAAAACATAATATTAAGACTATAGAGTCATATGTATCCGATATTGAAGGGTATGACTTTGAAGTACTGAATTCTATAAAAACACTTATAGAGGATAAATCAATTAGATCAATTCAGGTTGAGGCTTGTCAAAATCATGCTGAGAACCCATATCTAAGCATTTCTAATTATGAGCATGAGTTTGATGAGTTGCTAAATAAAAATTATGATAAAACAGCCAGAGGGTGGGGAATTTTATCGAAAGGAGTATTTCAAGCTGACAGATCTGACTCTTTTTCTATCGATCTTCTGTATGAACTAAAGTAGAAATTACAAAAAAATAAATAGACTTAAGAATCTGCTTTGTGCAGATTTTTTTGTATATAGGTTTTATTCTTAAAAGTTCTTGATTAATAATAAGGTGTATATAA
>MDTC01023609.1_pt1 | contig 18475 bp, 17 predicted proteins | sample 811181 | NCBI WGS metagenome assembly MDTC01 (sample SAMN05326644, study PRJNA326480) | marine metagenome | isolation source: seawater | place: Pacific Ocean: North | collected 2011
AATAACAGCTATTTTAAAAAAAATTGGAGGCCTAGTGCAATATCTTCACACGATGATTCGTATCACTGATATCGACGCCTCAATGCGTTTTTACCGTGATGGCCTCGGTTTACAGGAAGTCCGACGGTTCGAGAGTGAGGCCGGTCGTTTTACTTTACTTTTTTTGGCAGCTCCACATGATGTTGAGGCCGCTAAAATAAATAAAGCACCACTCGTCGAGCTAACTTACAACTGGGATCCGGAAGAGCACTCTGGTGGCAGAAATTTCGGACATCTAGCCTACCGAGTCGACGATATCTATGCGTTATGCGGTCACTTAGAGAGCCAAGGTGTCACCATAAACCGGCCGCCGCGAGACGGCTATATGGCTTTTGTTAAAAGTCCTGATGGGATTTCTATAGAACTTCTACAATCTGGTGATCCGCTCCCCCCAGCCGAGCCATGGTCTACGATGTCCAATACCGGGACCTGGTAAACCTGATACACTAATTATGGCAAAAAAAGGATTAGAACCATGATTAAACAACTCTTATCAGCACTTGCTTTTAGTGCCGTTGCGTCAGCCTCAAGCGCCGGGGGCATCCCGGATCCTTTACGTATTGCAACCGAAGGCGCCTACCCCCCATTCAATGGTGTCGATGCAAACGGCAAACTCATCGGGTTTGATGTCGATATCGCGATAGCTCTCTGTGAAGAAATGAAAGCAAACTGCGAGCTGGTGGCGCAGGATTGGGATGGAATCATCCCTGCATTAGTCGCGAACAAGTACGATGCGATCATTGCTTCGATGTCAATAACAGATGAACGTAAGAAAACAATCGACTTCACAAATAAGTATTACTCTAATTATCTAGCGGTTATCGGCGAGAAAGGCAAGTTAGCAGGAACCAACGATTTGGCAGGGAAGGTTGTGGGCGCCCAACGCTCCACGTTGGCCTCGCAATGGGCTGAAGATAATCTTATGGGTAAGGCAGATGTAAAGTTGTATGACACCCAGACCGCGGCTTACGCTGACCTCTCTGCGGGGCGTTTGGATTCTATGGTATCGGATATATACCCCGCGATGGACTGGCTGAAGGACAATAGTGGCTACGAGCTTTCCGGTAATGCAATTGACATTAACGATCAAATTGGCATCGGCATACGTCAAGGCGAGTCGGATCTTAAGGCAGCCTTCAACAAAGCAATTGATATGATCCGCGCCAACGGTACTTACGCAAAGATCAACGCTAAATACTTCTCTGCTGATATCTATTAATCGGATCTGGGGGCGAAAGCCCTCATTTCGGCATGGACACTTTATCTAAGTTGTCATTAGGGCAGTTCGGTTGGGGTGACGAGCTTCTGATCGGAGCTCTTATGACCGTTAGTCTCGCAGTTGTTTCGTTGATTGTAGGATTGGTAATCGGAGGGATAATAGCTCTTTGTAAAATCCAACCAATTTCTGTTCTCCGTGGATTCGCGCACGGATTGACTCTAGTCTTCCGGGGGACTCCAGAATTTTTAGTGATTTTAGTTGTTTTTTTTGGGCTCGATATTGTAATAAATACGCTTTTGAGTGCTTTCGCTATAGATCTCAGGGTATCAACACCCAAATTCTGGGCGGGCGCACTTGGTCTTGGCCTGATTTTCGGAGTGTATGCTTCTGAGGTATTCAAAGGCTCATACTACGCAGTCCCAAAAGGGATAATTGAGGCGTCACACGCATTAGGTCTTAGTAAATTTCAAACCATCGTTCGAATACACATCCCTTTAATGTGGAGCTACGCGCTCCCTGGGTTGATGAATCTCTGGCTCGTGTTGCTCAAGGACACCTCTCTGGTCGCCGTCATCGCGTTTGATGAACTTTTAAGAACAGCGAAAGTCGCTGGCGAAACCGAGCGAGAACCGTTTATCTTTTTCCTAGCAGCTGCGGCATTATATTTATTGATGACCTGGCTAAGTGATCAATCGAGGATCCGACTCGAAAATCGAGTCAGCTTGGCTGGACGAAACCTATGACAGAGGGAATTTTCAATAGTATCTACTTTTGGTTTAAAGGTTGGCACTACGACATTGGCGAGGCTGTATGTCTCCCGCTTGAGCAGATCCTGCCAAGCTCAATCAGTCCATACTGCCCTCGGCTAATTGACGGCTTCTTTAGCACTTTTGAGCTTGTTGCGCTTTCACTAATTTTCGCCTTCTTACTCGCTAGAATGATGACTCAACTTCTTGTGATCGGCCCAATCCTGAGTCATAGACCAATCAAGATATATATCTATATATTTCAAGGTACTCCAATCCTGATCCAACTTTGGATGGTTTACTTCGGTTTGGCGCAGTTTAAGTGGATCCAAGAGTCAGTAGGATGGATATTTTTAGGTAGTGGTTGGTGGGTGGGCTTGATAGTTTTGACTCTAAATTCTGCAGCCTATCAAACCAATATCTTAATTGGTGCAATCCGTAACCTACCGCAGGGTCAGTTGGAAGGGGCTCGTTCGATGGGTATGAACCCTCGGCAGACCTACCGAATGATCCTTTTCCCCCAAGCCATAAGAACGTCATGGTCAGCACTTGCGAATGAAGGAATTTTATTACTCAAAGCGAGTGCACTCGTAAGTACCATAACTGTACTTGATCTGATGGGCCATGCCAGAACGATCTTTTCTCGAAGCTACGATCTTTGGGTATATGGCGGAGCAGCGTTGTTATATATCCTACTCACGGCTTTTATGACCCTTACCGCTTTCTTAATTCGTCGCTACTGGTTCCAAAGCCTCCCCACCGATCCTTGGTTCAGGGAAATCTCGCGCTAGACGCTAGTTCCTATACGCAGCCTTCGCCTCAGCCTCATCAACTTCAAGAACACCACCTTTCGCTGCATCACGCTCATGCTGAACAATATCGCGAGCATCCCATGGGTAATCCACCCAAACATCTTCAATGTCCCTGCCAACAAATACATGCTTCACAGTTTTTGGGAATTCTGCCTTCTTAGGTTTCAACTTATTGTGCATGACAAAGACCCCAATCTCGGCCGGATTTTCAGCAAGGAGTTCACCGATCGCAAAGGCTAACGTCGTCCGCTCGTCATCCACTTCGTCAACCAATAAAACACGTTTCCCCGTAATCATATTATTTACACCCTCTACCCACTGGAGTTTGTAAGGAATGTCTGATGGTGGTGCGTCGGGGTGGTACCTAGCCAGAGATATAGCGATCAGCGGCTTCTCTACATAGGTTCGCAAGATACGCGCGGGAATAAAGCCACCACCGCCGATCGCAAGAATGACGTCAAATTGAAAATCACTCGCAATAATTTTCCGAACACCATGCGCTATTGTTTGGTGAAGATCAGCGTAAGAAAAACGAAGACGTGTGCTCATGAAAACTTTCCGGTAAAAATGCATGGTATCACTGAGCGGTCGAGATATTCGACTACCAAATCGAATCTATTACTACCCCTTACATTAGATAATTTACCATCAGTAACGCTAAGGAGCCGGTGAGATAGCTTTTACCTCCGCCACCGATCGGTCTTTATCGGTATAGCAACAAATCAACTCTTCAAACGAATTCTATCATTTATAATCGATCTACTTTTTTGTAAGCTCTGTCACAGAATTACATGCATCTGATCTGTCTTATTTCACTGGTTTAGCATGTGAGTCTATCAGCTAGTGTTTATTTTACGTTCGAATCAATGTCCAAAAATACTGCGGGATAATCTAACCCAAATCACAAATTAGCTGAATTCAGCGAACAATATCTTTTCTACTCTTACGTAATTCGCGAAGTACGTTACACTGCTCTAAACAGTCCCATTACAATTTGGAAATCATTTCTATGTCGAATGACCTCCGTGAGGCGGCGCTGCACTATCACCGTGCAGTGCCCGCCGGAAAATTAGAGATCGCACCAACCAAGCCAATGGCTACGCAGCGAGATTTGTCACTGGCCTACAGCCCTGGTGTTGCATACGCGTGTACTGAGATTGCTGAAGATCCTAGTAAAGCTGCCTACCTGACGGCCCGCGCCAATATGGTCGCAGTAATCACTAACGGCACAGCAGTCCTTGGATTAGGTGCAATCGGGCCCTTAGCCTCAAAACCAGTCATGGAGGGTAAGGCAGTTCTGTTCAAAAAATTTGCCAACGTTAACTCAATTGACATCGAGGTCGATACCACCGATGTAGATCGCTTCTGCGATGTTGTTTCTGCGTTAGAGCCCTCTTTTGGGGGGATTAATCTGGAGGATATAAAAGCCCCGGAGTGCTTCGAGATAGAGTCACGGCTTCGGGAGCAGATGAATATCCCAGTCTTCCACGACGATCAGCATGGCACAGCTATCGTGGTTGGAGCCGGAATACTAAACGCCATGCGCTTGGTCGGAAAAGATCTGGACAAAATTAAGCTAGTTTGCTCAGGTGCGGGAGCAGCAGCCCTCGCATGCCTAAATATGCTTAAAACACTCGGAGTGAAGCGAGAGAACATTCTCGTATGCGATCAACATGGAATTCTCCGCATTGGTCGCGAAGCTCGGATGGATGAGCATAAATCACAGTATGCTAGGGACACTGAACTAGCGACGTTAAAAGAGGCATTGGTCGGTGCTGACGCATTTTTAGGGCTCTCAGTGCCCGGCGTCATTGATCAGGAGGACGTCATGAATATGGCAGATCATCCAGTAATTTTTGCTCTTGCGAACCCGACACCCGAAATCATGCCTGAACGAGTTAAGGAAGTTCGTCCTGACGCGCTGATTGCAACCGGTCGCTCAGATTACCCAAATCAAGTGAACAATGTGCTGTGTTTCCCATTTCTGTTCCGTGGCGCGCTTGATTGCGGAGCAACAGTCATCAACGAAGAGATGAAGGCTGCCTGCGCGAAAGCTATAGCTGCTATGGTACATGCAGCTCCGTCCGATGAGGTACTAAATACTTATCAAGGAGAGCAGTTAACGTTTGGGCCGGAGTATTTTATTCCTAAGCCATTCGACACACGCTTAATTATGGAGATCCCACCCGGAGTTGCTCAAGCGGCTCATGAATCTGGCGTAGCGACACGACCTATTGATGATCTAGATGCATACCGTGACGACCTGAGTCGTTTTGTGTTCCGTTCTGGAATGCTGATGAAGCCAATGTTTGAGGCTGCTCGTGCAACTAAACGTCGCCTAGTACTCGCTGAGGGTGAAGGCGGTAAAATGTTACAAGCGTGTCAATTGATCGTGTCCGAGAAACTCGCCGATGTCACTCTTGTTGGCAGACCACACGTGATTCAAGAAAAGATAAAGTCCATGGGCCTGTCAATCGTTCCAGACCAAGATTTTAAAATAGTAGATAACTTGTGTGATGATATTATGACTCCGATCGGTGAAGAATATCATGCGCTCATGGCTCGCATGGGCATTACGCCAAAAGCGGCTCAAACGCGCGTCCGTGCAAACACAACCGTCGTTTCTTCTATGCTACTTCACCGGGGCGATGCTGACGCTATGCTCTGTGGTACCTTTGGGACCTATGGAAAGCATCTTCGGATAGTCGAGGACATCATAGGCCACACCGGAGAATCCCAGGTGATTGGAGCTCTGACAGTATTAATACTGCCACAAGGGACCATTTTTTTGACGGATACGCATGTGAACCTCGACCCAACCGCTGAACAGTTGTGTGAACTCGCTAAACTAGCTGCAGAGGAAATTCGACGGTTTGGCATGCAGCCCAAAGCCGCCTTTCTATCCCATTCTAATTTCGGATCTTCCAACACAACTTCCGCACAAAAAGTTCGACAGGCAGTAACCATGTTCATGGAAAGATATCCCGAAATCGAGGCCGATGGTGAAATGCACGCGGATGCTGCATTAGAAGAAAAAGTTCGTTTGGATTTACTACCAAATAGCAAACTGACAGGCGCGGCCAATTTATTAGTCTGTCCAAACCTCGACTCTGCCAATATCGCAAGAAATTTGTTAAAAGTGCTCGGTAACGGTGTGACCGTGGGACCACTTTTGCTTGGTCTCAAGAAAGAGGCCCATGTTTCCACTGCGTCGAACTCACCTCGAGGAATTTTCAATATGGCGGCAGTTGCTTTAGCTAATGTGAATCGAAACAACGATTAATGGTTCGGCTGGCCAGCGCAATATTCGAGCTTAAATCGCTCTGTTTTTAAGCTAGTTCGTCCACTAGAAAATCTATCAGTACACGGGTTTTAAGTGGTAAGTGGCGACCGTGAGGGAAAATGGCATAAAGTTTTCGCTCTGGGATAAGTTGATAGTCGGGGAGTACCTCTCGCAAGTGCTCATTCTCAAGCTCAGATTCGACCATAAACCGGGGTAAAAATATTAAACCTTGACCCGCCCTAGCAAAGGACACCATCATCTGATCGTTATTTGTTGATAACTTGGCCTGAGTAGCGATTTGCACGGGTTCGTCTGGACCTTTTTGTAGCTTCAACCGTTGTGCGTTTCGATCAGATCCATAGTGCACGAACGGTATATTGGCTAGATCATCTGGCGTCTCGGGCGTCCCATACTCTGCAAGTAAGATCGGTGCACCCACAAGCACCATCGGGACGTCTGCAAGCCTGCGAGCGACCAGCGAAGAATCCTCCAAGTGACCGATCCGAATCGCAAGATCAAAACCCTCTCCGACCAAATCAACAAAACGATCGGATAATTCAACGTGCAAATGAATACCAGAATTCTTCACAACAAATGAAGTCAAAGGCTCTTTCAATACCCGCTGGGCGAGTGCTACAGGTGCAGAAATACGAAGAGACCCTTCCGGATTCACTTTACGACCAGCAAGCATCTCACCGACTTCCTCAATACCCTCCACGAGTGGTGCAGATCGCTCGAATAAGAATGACCCTTCGTCGGTCAAGCTCAATTGACGAGTTGTACGATGAAATAGGCGTACGCCGAGATCATTCTCTAGGCGCTGAACTTGCTTACTAACCGCCGACCCCGTCATACCAAGACGTCTCGCTGCCTCAGCAAAACTACCGTGACGAGCAACGGCAACAAAAATTGGTATTCTTGAAAGACGATCCATAATAATTCCGTAGCACTATCTCTCAAACGATATTAGTTCCAAAATAGAGTTAATCAATTAATTTTTTATTTTATTTAAATCCTTTTTATTTGTAGTGATCTCGGCTAACGTAAATATTAGGAGATAACTATGGTAAGCGCTGCACTTGGAATGACCCTGAACCTAGTCGCGCTCGGCATTATTATTCTTGCTGACGGCTATGTGTTGAAAATTAAAACGTTCACCATCGCTGGAAAGGAAGCCTACTTTGAGAATATGGATTTTCTGGCGAAGGAGGCCTACCTTGTGATTACTTATGAGGCTTTCTGTGGCCTTGCTCCAATCATTGGGGCTCCTACGCGACCAGCCGCTTATTGATTTATTCCGATTCTTCTAGGAACAACTTAGACGCACTTGTGAAATAACCAGGTATTTTCCGTAGAGGACGGTAAAGGAGAATCTTTTGTTCTTCTCGTCATTCCCGCGTTTAGCATCGGTCTAGACAGTGCAGGCAGGTACGCAGTCAACAAATAGACTCGACGAAAAGCTTGATAAGTTTTCGGTCTGAAACCCAAGCAACAATTGAGTAATCTCATGGGATAATCATCTGGCCATCCCAGGCGATCACTTGCCCTGTCCGCTCTGGCGTCAGATGATTCAAGACGTCCCAGAGATAGGCGGCCGACTGATCAGGACTGAATAACTTATTGGAAGGAACTCCTGTCTGAAAGGGTTTAGAGAGATCAGTATCTACTGTCCCCGGATGCAAGCCAATGATCACGGCCTTGGGATTAGTTCGTGAAAGTTCCAAACTCAAATTCTTGGTCAACATGTTTTGAGCCGTTTTACTTGCACGATAGCTGTGCCAACCTCCCAAACGATTGTCTCCGATGGATGCAACACGTGCCGAAAGGGTCGCCACTACTAACGTCTCTCGATGACGTATCAGAGTGCCCAAGGCTGCATACCATAAAAACGGTCCAAAACAGTTTATAGAAAATACTGTTTCGAGTTTAGAGCGGGTAAGGTCGGCAAGTTTTTTTTCTGGTCTTACCTCGGCAGACTCATCTTGTAGAATCCCGGCGGTCGTCAGCACCAGATGAAGCTTATCTGTTTGAGAAGCAATCTTTTCAGATGCTTCTTTGATCGACGTATCACATATCAAATCAAGCTCAATAGGAATCACCCGAGAGTCCTCAGTTACGATGCGAGTCCGATCGCGGGCAGTTACAAAGATCTGTTCAAATTCTCCAGACTTTAGAACTCGATCGACCAAAGCCCGTCCCAGACCGCTCGCGCCACCCTGAATTAATGCAGACTGTGTCATCGATTACCACCTAAAGAGTCTTATGCTGATACTCATACCAATCGCGCAAAATACGCCCAAAAATCCGAGACTAAGAGCAATATCCGCTAGTCCGGCGTCGTTTAGCATCACCGCGCGAGCGGCCTCCAAAACGTGTGTGAGCGGTAACACCTGTGCTATCACTTGAACCCATTCTGGTGAGCCATCTAGCGAAAACCAGACGCCAGATAATAGTAACATTGGAAATGTGATTGCATTCAGAAGACCATCTGCAAACTCCTTGCTTTCGGTTCTACAGGCAATCGCCAGGCCCAATGTGATCATCGCTAGGCCACCAACCAAAGCGATGAGTAGCAAGAGAGCGATACTACCCACCATCTTGTAATCCAGCATCAAATTAGTGCCAACAAAGACAATCACACTCGCAGTCAAAGTCACCAATAGTCGAGACAATACCTGCGCTGACAAAAATTCAAACTTTGTCAGGGGCGTGGCCTTCAGACGCCTTAGGTAGCCGGACTGTCGGTACCGTACAACCACATAGCCAATACCCCACAGTGCGCTATACATCATATTCATACCAAGGATTCCGGGTACTGCCCAGTCAATATAACGAATGGCTTCACCATCCGTCTCCCCGCGTTGTAGTGGTCGATCCTCGGTGTACTTTAGAAGTAATTCCAGAATAGCACCTGACGCTGAATTCCCGTTCACCCAATAACCCACGGACCCATCGACAATCTTCAAAACCAGATCTGTTTGTTGGCGTGATAACCGATCTAATGCTTTGTCTTGTTGATCAGAAATCGTCTCAACTCCGGGGAAATTAACTATCTCCGGTAACGCTTCTGTACCAATCACTGTTACCACAAATAGCGCTCTCGGAGGTCCTGAAAAAACGATGGCAAGTGCAAATACGATCATCACCGGAAATACAAGATTCCAACCAAAACTTGCCCGATCACGGAGGTATTCGAGATTTCTAGCAATAAAGATTGCTCTCATACGTCGCAAAGAACGCGAGATTGAACTCACTCAATGACCTCCTGCGTTTTCACGAGCGTCTCACCCGTTAGTGACAAAAAAAGTGTATCCAAATCCGATACGCCAGCTTCTTTGATTAATTTTTTCGGAGCGCCTTGTAGTAATGTTTTCCCGTGTGACAGGATCAATAGCTCATCACACAGTACTTCAGCTTCCTCCATATAGTGCGTGGTTAGAATTAACGTCCGGCCATCTGCCTTTAACTCAGAAACCATATCCCAGAGGTCGCGACGTGATCTCGGATCAAGTCCGCTGGTTGGCTCATCTAAAAAAACGATCTCTGGATTATGTGCGAGAGCGAGAGCGAGAAGCAGCCGCTGACGCTGCCCACCCGATAATCGCCGTACATCGCGATGTAAAAAATCATTTAGACGAAACTGCTCGATAAGTCGATCCATTGGAATAGGGTCATCATAGAAGCTTGAGAAAAGTTTAAGATTGTCATGGGGTGACAAAAAATCCTGCAACGTTGTCGCTTGAAACTGGATACCTACTCGATCCTGATAGTCGACCGGGAATGGTTTACCAAGGTAACGGACAGACCCTCTAGTTGGCTCTTCCATTCCCTCAAGCATCCCTAGTGTCGTACTCTTCCCTGCCCCATTCGGACCCAATAATCCAAAACATTGTCCCTTGAATATCTCAAAATCGAGCCCGTCAACAGCTATAACATCGTCATAAGATTTACCAAGGCCGGAGATCGATAGTATGGCATCAGTCATGCGCAGACCGTTGACTTGGTGATATACCGCCTAGAAGTTGGGTTACCTGATTCGCGGTTTGAGCGACAGCATCGCCATGCCCCACCAACACCTCTTCAGTTATCCGTACCATAGGACCACTGATACCAAGCATACAGGTCGGTGCACAAAGCTCGTCGAATACCGGTGCAGTGACACATTGCATCCCTTCAACATGCGCTTCACGGTCATAGAAGCGACCTTCTTCGATAATCCGTTCTATGTCTTTCGTGAGCGAGCTTTTAGACTGGGGTGTGTTATCGGTCAGCGCATCGTAGGCCAGTTGTTCCATTAACTGACTACATTCCTCTGCATTGGGCACGCTCAGAAGTACCTTTCCCGTGTCTGATGCGTGGAGTAGAGATAAACTTATTAGGGGTGCAACCTTTCGCACCGTATTTTCGCTTTCCATTTGCAACACAAATAACGCTCTATTACCCGCTAGTGTCGCCAGATTGACGGTCTCGCCGGTGTGATCGGACAACCCAATCGTAAGCGGTCTGATCTGCCCAACAAAGTCCCTAAAGCGCACGAAGGCGTTACCAATCCGAAATCCTGAAACACCGATTTGCCAAGGACCAGTTTCAGTATCAACGGATAGAAACGATTGTACCTCCAGCAAAGAGAGCAATCGGTGAACCGTGGAGGGAGCGAGTACATTGATATCTGCAATTTCTACCAAAGTGAGCCCAGACCAGGATCCGGGGCAAGCTTTCAATATCGATAGGCCCCGAACGAGCGTTTTAGAGCGACAGAGTGTCTCTTCAGACATGGATATTTCCTTTTTGTTCTAATTCTCCATGGCGAATGGTCAGTGACACTTCTTGGCCACGATATGTGTTTATAGATACGCTATAGATACACTTTATCCAATCCCCTGATTTTACAGGCGCAGGTTGACTCGATTCGAGAGCTGAAAACCAGATCGCTTGAACTTCTCGATTTTCAAATCGCAACCTCAGACTTAAGTGTGTTAGATCTTGACCAACTAACCGCGCAGATACCACTTGGAAGGTACCAATAAATAAGGGCTGATCAAATCCGCGGCCGAACGGACCTAGTGACTCCATATGCTCGACCCAACCAATGTTTAGTTGTTCATTTAATAATTCACCATCCACAAGAAACCGGGTCTTTGGTCCAACCGTTGGATGTGTCTGGCGATAAACTTCCTGTAATTCTCGACTAAATACTGCTAGCGCCTCTTTAGGGATCGTCATACCGCATGCTCCGGTATGCCCTCCGTATCGAATCAGCGCACCAGGAAGGTTATTATTCACCTGGTCAAGCAATGCCTTTGCATCGACATCTGGAATTGAGCGCATTGATCCCGTCAAAGTTCCGGCAACATTGCCAGCTGTGAAAACGATCGTGGGTAACCCCTCTATTTCAACGATTCGGCTCGCAACAATCCCTTGGACTCCTGGGTGCCCATGTTCTAGAACCACACACAACACCAATCCTCCATGCAGGCGTTGACGTCTGGCCAGTGGCTTTGCCTGTTCAAATATCGCCTTTTCGATTTTCCTACGTTTTTTATTATCGGCATCCAAATCCATAAATGCATTGGTCGCCTCAGCGACCGAAGACGCCGACAGATATTCATAACCCCTGAGCGAATGGCCGATCCGTCCCCGTGCATTTAGCCTAGGAGCCAGCTGAAATGCGAGTAGCTCCGCATTGATGTCCTTTGGCGACGAAGTAAGGTGGGAGATTGCGACCTGCCAGCATGGCCTCTCTTGGCTTGCAATCAAAGTCAAACCCACCTTAACGACGGCACGGTTGGTCTCACTCGATCCCAGAGATACTGAATCAGCCACCGTCCCGAGAGCAACATAATCTAGCAAATCACCAAGCTTTGGGGTCGTGCCGTCTAACACATCATAGTCAACCAACTCTTGCCTTAACTGGCCCATCACCAACCAAGACACTAAACAGCCAGCAATTGCTTTATCCGGGTATAAGCAGTCGGTCCGGTTAGGGTTAACTACAGCATAAGCGCTTTGTGGTGGTCCATCCTCCGATACACGATGGTGGTCTGTTATAACGACATCAATTCCGGCATTTTTCAGCCTAGCGATTTGCAACTCGTCTGATGAACCGCAGTCGGCCGATATGACAACGTCAGGGATATCCTCGGATTTTAATAATCGATCAACCAAGGTCTCAGAAATACCATAACCATCCTCCAATCGGTGACCGATCCAATGCGAGATCTGTTTGTCAGAGACACCAAAGCGAAGCAAGGCATACGTAATGATTGCGTGGCTTGTAAGACCATCTGCATCATAATCTGTGACTATACCAATATACTCACCATTAGTGATGGCTAGTCGAAGACGATCTGTTGCTTTCTTAATGTCTTTGAGGGCTGAAGGTGGTGCAATATTTTTTAGTTGAGGATTCAAGATCGAATCGAGCGAATCCTCGCTAGTAATCCGACCGGAAATAATACGGGCCGTCAAGGGATCTAACCCGCGTGACCGAGCCTCGGCGAATACCGAGGTATCAATCAGCCGTGTCTCAAACACTACCTCATTACTGAACGAACGAATGCTTGGACATCATTCAAATCGTTCTCAACAATTGTGTAACGTTCTTCTCGCAAAAAAAGATCTGTCATATCAGCGGGCAAGGGTACCTCATCAAATCCTGCCTTCTCAACGGCTTCCGCGAACTTGGACGGGTGGGCAGTCGCCAAGACGACCTTAATCGTCTCATTTGGCGTCACTTGCAATGCATCCACACCAGTCGCCGTATGTGGATCTATCAATTCGCCCGTATCTCTATAAATGCGTGCGATTGTTTCGCATGTTCGCTCATCGTCAACTGCATGAGCGGAGAACAAAGTTTTAGCCTTAGCGATTATCGGATCTTCAAGCTTAACAGCGCCCGATTGGAATTCATTCATCACCTGGGACAGCTTATTACCATCACGACCATGGAGATCGAACAATAAACGCTCAAAGTTTGAACTCACCACAATATCCATTGAGGGCGACAGTGTTTTTTCCAAAGACTTTCTAGATAAATCACCGCGAAGACCGCGAACCAGTGCGTCATTTGCATTGGTCGCAATAGTAAAATGAGCAATCGGGAAGCCCATTTGCTTCGCGATATAGCCACCAAATACGTCACCAAAGTTAGCTGAAGGCACGCTGTAAGCAATCTGCCGATCTAATGCACCCAGACGAAGACCCGAATATATATAATACACGGTCTGTGCCATGATCCGCGCAAGATTAATGGAGTTAACCGCTAGTAAGCGGTTTGGACTGACGAACGTCTGATCCAGAAACGACGCTTTTACTATCGCCTGACAATCATCAAAGTTACCTTTAAGGGCAATGTTGTGGACATTATCAGATAAGACTGTCGTCATCTGCCGACGCTGTACTTCACTTATACGTTGATACGGATGCAATATCACTAAATCTAGATGGTCAGAGTGACGCGACCCTTCTATGGCTGCCGATCCTGTGTCACCAGAGGTTGCACCCATAACAATACCGCGTTCTCCACGCTCCTCGAGAAAGTGGTCTAGCAAACGTCCGAGCAGTTGGAGCGCGAAGTCCTTAAAAGCAAGCGTTGGACCATGGAAGAGCTCAAGAAGCCAAGTGTCAGGGCTGATTTGCTTAAGTGGCGCTATTGCTGGATGACGGAAAGAGGAATACGCATCCTTCACCATCACCTCGAAAGTTTCACGCGTTAACGAACCTTCGACAAAAGGCCACATCACTTCGATTGCAAGTTCATCGTAGTGCAGCGATTGCCATTGTCTGAGCGTTCCTTCAGAAATCGTTGGCAACGATTCAGGAACATACAAACCTCCATCTGAGGCGAGTCCGGTCAAGACTACATCGTCAAACCCCAGTATAGGGGCCTGTCCGCGAGTTGACACAAACTTCATACAGCATCTCCCAGCGCTTCACAGCGCAGCAAGACTGTCTTCCCGACGACAAAAGTTTGCTGCTCTATCTGAGCCAGAGCCGACAAGACATCTTTCTCGCGCACTGAGTGGGTCAAGAGGATCAACGCAACCGGTTCACCTTCAACACCGTCTTTCTGTATCACGCTCTCTAGTGACACGCTGTGGTCCGCCAAGGCACGCGTTATGAGTGCCAATACACCTACCTCATCACGAACGGACAGACGCATATAAAATGGGCATACAGTCTCCTCGATTGGTAGTATTAAAATATCATCTAAATGTGTTGGCTGGAAAGCCAGGTGCGGCACCCTATTCGTCGGATCTACAGTCAACGCTCGCGCTACATCAACCAAATCGGCAACGACCGCGCTTGCTGTTGGAAGTGATCCAGCTCCCGGCCCGTAGAGTAATGTCGAACCAACTGCATCGCCATGAATTTGAACTGCATTCATCACGCCGTTCACGTTGGCGAGGAGCTGTGTTTCAGGGATAAGAGTCGGATGTACCCGCATTTCAACACCCTGTGAGGTGCGGCGTGCAATGCCTAAGTGCTTAATGCGGTATCCAAGCTCCTCAGCATAATCGAGATCCATCAAATCGATGGTTGAGATACCTTGCGTGTATACAGCATCAAAATTGAGCGGAATACCGAAGGCGATCGATGCCAAGATGCAAAGTTTATGGGCAGCATCGATCCCCTCAACGTCGAAGGACGGATCAGCTTCCGCGTAACCAAAACCTTGAGCCTCGTTCAAGACATCAGCGAAGTCGCGACCTTTGTCACGCATTTCAGTCAGAATAAAGTTACCGGTTCCATTGATAATCCCTGCGAGCCAACTAATTTGATTCGCCGCCAAACCCTCACGTAAAGCCTTAATTACCGGGATGCCCCCGGCAACAGAGGCCTCAAACGCAATAGTTACATCATTTTTCTGTGCCTTCTCAAATAGATCATTACCGTACTCAGCTATTAGCGCCTTGTTAGCGGTCACTACATGCTTGCCCGAGTCAATCGCAACCTCGATCAATTCACGAGCAAAATCACACCCACCAATTAATTCGACAAAGACATCAATCTCAGGATCGTCTGCCACATCCATCAAGTCGCGCGATACGCGAATACCAGACAAATCGACACCTTCCCGGTCACGGCGCGCACCAACGTGCGTAATTTGGATTTCACGACCAATTCGCCGCGCTAATTCCTCACGATTTTTTGCCAGCACGTTCAGTGTGCCCTGAGCCACGGTACCAAGGCCGACGAGGCCTACGGAAATAGGTTTCAAAAATCTATCCTTAGAATGTTCAGTTCAAAGCGGTGTCGACCCGAAACAGGCGTTTTATATTTCGAAGAGCCTGTCGCGTTCTGTGTTCATTTTCGATCAATGCAAAACGAACATGATCGTCACCGTATTGACCAAAACCAATACCTGGGCTAACCGCGACGTTGGCATCACGTATGAGTTTTTTGGCAAATTCAAGTGATCTTATTTCACTGTACTGCTCAGGAATTTTTGCCCAAACGAACATTGTAGCTTTAGGCTTTTCAACCGGCCATCCAAGCGCGTTTAATCCTTCACACAAGACGTCACGTCGAGACTGATACATATCACGTATCTCATGAACACATTTCTGATCACCCTCAAGCGCCGCAATTGCCGCGACTTGAATCGGTGTAAATGTTCCATAGTCAAGGTAAGACTTAATGCGGGCCAATGCACCTATCAATTCTTTATTACCAGCAGCAAAGCCAACACGCCAGCCCGGCATATTGTAACTTTTTGAGAGTGAGAAAAACTCAACAGCGATATCCTTAGCACCCTGAACCTGAAGTATCGATGGAGCAACATATCCATCAAACACTATGTCAGCGTATGCAATATCTTGAATAATCCAGATATTATGCTCTCTGGCTATCTCAACCAGTTTCCCGAAAAAATCGAGCTCGACACACATAGCGGTTGGGTTCGCCGGAAAATTCAGAACCAGCATTTTTGGTCGAGGCCAAGAGGTTTCAATCGCCTTAACCAATTCTCCAAAGAAATCCTCATCAGGTAGCAATGGCACATGACGAATATCGGCGCCCGCGATCACAAAACCATAGGGATGAATTGGATACGCCGGATTGGGAACCAGTACCACGTCACCTGGGCCCAAAGTTGCCATAGCAAGGTGAGCAAGACCCTCTTTGGACCCGATTGTGGTGATCACTTCTGTCTCGGAATCTAGATCAACATCGTACCGCGTCTTGTACCAGGTCGCCATGGCACGTCGAAGGCGTGGTATGCCCTTCGACTGAGAGTACCGGTGAGTGTCCTCACGGTTTGCCGTTTCTACTAGCTTTTTTACAATATGTTTAGGTGTCGGCTGATCTGGATTCCCCATAGAAAAGTCGATCACATCCTCGCCCGCTGCCCGCGCGCTCTGACGCATTTCGCCAATCACGTTAAAAACATAAGGAGGGAGACGCTCAATGCGAGGAAATCTTGCATCCATTGTCAATTCTCAATAAAGCTCAAAACGTTCATTGTAGCTTAAGAACTGAGCTGCTTCATGCGTTCCAGAAGGTCCTTCCAAGGTAAATATCCGGGTTGCATTTCACCATTCTCAAAAATCAATGTAGGAGTCCCAGTAATTCCAAGTCTTTGACCTGACTGATACTGATCGGAGACGGGATTATCACAAATCGCAGCCTCTGGCGTTTCACCAGCTTTCGCAAGGGTCATCGCTGCATTTTGGTCCTCGGCGCAGTATACGGACACATATTTATCGTATGAGTCTGAACCAACCCCCGCTCTCGGGAATGCGGCGTACCGGACCTCAACACCGTTATCAAGGAGTTTATCAATCTCACTGTGAAGACGTCTGCAATATCCACAATCTATGTCAGTGAAGATCAGCAAGCGATGCGTCACTTCTACCACTGGTGAAAACACCACAAGCTTCGAAGGATCAAAATCTTTCAAGATAGCTTTACGATCTACTCTGCGACTGATTTCAGTCAAATTTTTCACACCATCGGCCCCAACCTTATAGAGGTCACCCGCTACAAAATGTAAGCCGGTGTTATCACTATAAATACGCTCGCCAGACATCAAAATGATTTCAAAAAAAGGTGTATCCTCGATCGCATCTACCGACTTAATCTGAATCATTGGATTAATACCAGTAATCGCCTCCGTGATTCGAGCTTCATCGGCCGCAGCAGCAAACGATACAAATGTAAAAACCCATGCCAACCAGCGCATAACTGCTCCTTTTTGAGTACTGCTTCAATTGTAACTCAAGCACGTGGATGATGTGCGATATGCAACTGCTTCAAGCGTTCTCTAGCCACATGCGTGTAAATTTGGGTGGTTGATAGATCCTCGTGACCCAAAAGCAGCTGTACCACCCGAAGATCTGCGCCATTGTTTACCAAGTGCGTTGCGAACGCATGACGTAATGTATGCGGACTCGGTTCTACTGTAATACCAGCCAATCGAGCGACATATTTCAGTCGGTGCCAAAATGTCTGGCGAGCCATTGGCGCCCCCGATCTACCGGGGAAAATAACTGGTCCCAATGGATCAGGTAACTCCGGGCGTGCTTCCTTCAAATACCGTTGTAACCAGGCTCTAGCCGCATCACCCAAGGGTACTAATCTCTCCTTACTTCCCTTCCCAAGCACGCGTACAACTCCCTGGTCGAGACTAATATTAGACCGCTCAAGCCGACAAAGTTCGCTGACACGAAGACCTGAAGCATACAAGACTTCAAGCATCGTTCGGTCCCGGAGACCAATCTGAGTTTCAGTATTTGGTGCCTCTAATAGCTTCGAGATATCGTTCTCTGACAAGACTTTTGGTAGCGGACGTCCTTTTGATGGTCGCTGGATCCTGGCCATTGGATCATCATTTCGATGGCCATGCCGTATTTGATATTTGTAGAATCCATGGAGTGCAGAGAGCTTTCGTTGAATGGAAGTAATTTTCAAACCATTAGACAATAACGATCCTATGAAGCCATTAATATCCGCATCCGACAATGTCTCGATGGTTTGGCCAACTGACTGCGCATAGACCTCTGCGCCCTGGAGATCGACTCGATACGCGCGTAATGTTGTCTCAGACAATCCACGCTCTAAATAAAGTGCGTCTAAGTAAGCATCGAAATCGGAGAAATTATCCATGGTCCACGAGGCTACCATGATGTGTGGCAACTTGCCGAGTCGGTAGTGAACATTTCCAGATGGGTGCAAAAATGTGACCGATTAGCCTAGGCCGGGCCCTCCGAATAGGAGGGGTGGGCCTTTGGGCGATCTTTTTTATCAGGGGATGGACTGCCACACTGATTCTAAACGTATGATTAGGCCGATTCGCCTATCATCGCTAAACTTCCGACTTATTTAGGATCCAACTTTTCCTTAATGCGCGCAGCCTTACCAGACAACTCGCGCAGAT
>MDTC01138213.1_pt1 | contig 18468 bp, 18 predicted proteins | sample 811181 | NCBI WGS metagenome assembly MDTC01 (sample SAMN05326644, study PRJNA326480) | marine metagenome | isolation source: seawater | place: Pacific Ocean: North | collected 2011
TTCTATATCATTATTGTTAGGTTGATAAATAGTTATATCTCTTTTTATTTTATTACGATTCATCGATTTAAAGTTACGATTCATCGGTTTAAAGTTACGATTTGTCGATTTAAAGTTACGATTCATGTTATATTATATCATTTAATCTCTTTAAACTTTTTTGTTAAAATATTCTTTTTCAAATACTTCTTGTGTATTTTCAATGGTAGATAACATGTTTTCTTGTTCATCAATATATTTTAAATACGTTTCTATTTCTTTTATAGTTTCAGTTGGTATTTTATTTAATGATAAAAATACACCATTGTTGTTTTCAGAAAAATTGATGTTATGTTTTACTATAATCTCTAATATTTTTTTATGATGATGACTATCTTTTTTTTCGATTTCTTTCTTTATTTTTTTTAATTTATCAGTAGTATATTTATCATCTTGGGAGGTTTCAATCACACTCATACTAATCATATAATTTAAAATATAAAAAAAGGTTTATATTATTTTAATAGTTACAATTACTTTATGTTTTTTTTTGTGGTTTTTCTCTTATTTTTTTTTATAGATGATAATTCCCCTATAATAGAGATATGTTCATCATTTAATTTATATCGAATACCTATTACCTTTGTAATAATTTCGTCGTTTTCTTTTACTTTATTGAATTCTTCATTCTTTAAATTATTTTCTCTGGCGATAAACATAACAATTGGATTTTCTTCTTCTTTATAATAAACTGCCCTAATTCCAGCACGTGTTACATTTTTAACCAAGCATTTGATTTTCATATTTTCTACTGGATGACAAATTAAACATTCAAATGAAACGTCGAAAGCTAATTTATTTCCATGTATTACACCAGAACTATGTGTTATAATATTAATCGAATTGTTTTTAACATATCCTTCTTTACTACATTTTCCTTCATACGTTTCTTTTAATAAAGTTAACATATGTTGTTTTAAATAATTATCAACATATTTAAATTCTACATAAATTTTTCTAACCAAAATAGATTTTAAGAATATGGATCCTTTTTTAGTGGTTTTCATATTTTTAGTGGTTTTCATATTTTTAACATTTTGAGTATTTTTCATTATATAGTATCAATATAAATTTTTATATTCATACCATAATTATTATTATTAATTCAATTTTATACAAAGTTTATTTATAATTGTTACATTAAAAATAATGTGTTACCTTTTTTATCTAATTTATTTTTATCTAATTTGGGCAAAAGAAATACATCATATAAATAACTTTCCAGTAAATTATAATTATATTTTTCATTTAATTCATACGTTAAATAATATGAATATAACATGATAGCAATACACATTTCTTTTGTATTATTTATTATACTTGTTTTTTTTGATATATTTAATTTATTTCTTAATATACTTTCCATTGACTCCAATTTAGTTGCTATATATTGTTTATTTTGTCCTACACTACATTGCTTTCCACTACTGTTTGTTTTCTCTCCCAATTCCTTTATTTTACTAACAATACGATCTCTAAACGAATCATAAAAATGTACAGTTTTTTCTTTACCTTTAATAATCCATTTTTCCTTCCAATCATTTACTTTATATTTTTCAATTAACTTTTTGATTAAAACAGACAATGATTTTTTTTCTTCTTTCCAATTATCTTTGTCTTTTACAAAGAAACTATATTTCCTTAACTTACTTTTTTCATTTGGTATTGCTAAAACGCTATTATCTTTTACTTTTCCAATAGAATAATTGTTAAAATAACCAGTAACAATCGATTTTATATTTTTATTATCAATCAAATCATAATTAGTTAAAATAAATTTCTTTGATGTAAATGGTAATTCTTCTATAATATGATAAATCGTGTATTTTATTAGATATTTTTTATCAATATTGACCTGAGTATGTATTTTATTAATAACTTTTTTGTATTTGTAAACCTCTAATTTATTGGAAATAGTTAACTCTTTTATTTCTTCATTTAAATATTTGTATATTGATTCTATATTATCTAAAATCAACGTATTGTTACTCTTTTTTTTATAAATAGTTTTTGGAATACTCATTTTAATTTTGTTATTTTCATACTCTACTGGTGTTTTTCTATTAAATAAAGGAAGTTGTTTATTATACAATTCCATTGGTTGAAACATATAATAATTACCAATATTAACAAGTTTTCCTTGTCTATCTAACAAATCTTTAATAAATTCATTTTTGTTATTAATTAAAATATCTAATGCTATATAAATTTCTTCATCTGAATATTTTTTATATTGATTTATAAGCATAAATAATTGTTTTTTATGTAAAACATAGTTGTTTGAAAAAATAAATTTTATTTTTTTGATTAATACATCTAAATTTAATATTATAAAGTAATCATTATAAGTTGATTTATCTTGTTTTGTTTCATCAAATCCAGGTTGTTTGTTTAATAAACATGTATAATTACATTTCCCTACTTCGCAAGAAAAACTGTAATCTTTTGCCCTAACATCAAAATTATCAATAGTAATACCACTTGATAATTCAATCTTTACATTTTTTTTGTATTGTGTCAATTGTTCTTTATTTAAAACACAATCCAACGCATTTTCCTTAAGTATTTGAGCTACTTTATTAATCTGCATCGTTTTTTGTTCTGCCAAACGATACATATATAAATCAATTGCTTCATTTTCATTTTTATTGTTAAGCTGTGTTCCATATAAAAATATTTCTACATTTCTTTCTTTAAATGGCAACATACAATGACTTAAATTTCTTACTGCTCTACCAATTGTTTGGTTTGTTCTATTTAAATTATACCAAGGTTCCATTAAATGGATCTGTCTAATATTTTTGAAATCAAGACCCTCCGAACCGGCCTTAGAAATAATAACAACCTTCACAAATTCTCCATATTTATTTTTTGGATTGGTAACTTCTTTTAATTCTTTTTTATTATTGGGAGAGATGTTAGGATCTCCGGTAATCATTGCATATGTTCCAGAAAAACTTTTATTTCGTTCATTTACAAATTTATAGCGATTTTTTGGTTGATTTTTAAATAAATTATTGCCATTTGAACGAACCAACCCTAATTCTTCTAATGCTAAGGCAAGAGGCACACATCCACCTTCTATAAATTGCGAATATATCATAACAATACCTTTTGATTTTTTAATTTCCATTATAATGTTATGTATTTTTTTACTATATGTTTTAATCTTTTCTTCTGAGAATATTCTTCCAAATTTATCAATAGTAGAACTTTTATATTCATATTCACGTTTATTTGATTTTCGTTTCATTAATCTTGTCAATCCATTTTTTCCATACATTTTATCCACAGAAGACTTTGACACTTTTTTTTCTGATAAAATAGATTCATTTGGATACACCATATTTAATAACTGTAATGGACCGTCAATAACAGTATATTGAATTCCCTTGTTTTTCTTTTCTAATACTGGATGATCTTTTTTTAATTTTTTTATTAATAAATTGTAAGCTTTTTCTTGTATTGTACCATCAATATTATTAATAAATAAATCTAAATGTTGTATAGGTATATCAATCTTTAACCCATTTATTTGATAAGTAGGATAAGACCAGTTATTTTTTTTAGATAACATTTTTAAAGATTCAGTTCGTTTACTTGTTTCGGGTAAAATATGAAAAGGAAACGAAAATGGATTATTTCCTTTAACATAACTAAAATATCCTGTGCTTTTTTGAATTAAAGTTTCCTTTCCTATTTCCCTTCCTTTTTCATCAATTAATAGATTACCCTTTTTATCAAAAATATCTTTTTCTTTTAACATATATCTACCATCATTTAAATTCATTAAATTTAAAAGCCATATTATTTCTCTATGATCATTATACATTGGAGTAGCGGTTAATAAAATCAACTTTGTGTCTTTTGCGTATTTAACCAAATTTAAAAAATGCTTGGATGTTCTTTTCATTTTATCTCCTGTTCTTATATTGTGAACTTCATCAATAACAATGACGCGATTTGAAAATTCCTTTTCAATAATTTCTATTTTGTTTTTATCTTTTAGGTCTGTATCCGTTAAAGTTATATTTGCTTTTTTAATAATCGTTGATATATAATTTGAAAATTCTAAATATCCCATAAACTGATACCAATTTTTAATTATTTTATTGATTTGTTTTACAACTTTATCTCGCGATACATTTTTTGTAAACATTGGATTTACTTCCTCTATAAATTTATTCCCAGTACAAGCTTTTATATTCCAATAACCATCTACTAATTTAAGTTTTCGTTCATCAAATAACTGTAATTTATAATTTTCTTGAACCACTGGACTAGCAATTACAATTATCTTTTTATTATAATTCATTAGTTTCATATATTTTCTTGTTTCTTCGCAAATAGATATAGAAGAACATGTTTTACCTGTTCCTAATCCGTGATATAATAACAAACTATTATATGGTGTTTCAAATGATAAGAAATTTCTAACAAATTGTTGATGATTTGTTAATTCGAAATCTTTTACATTACATAATTTATCTGATATAGTTTCTATATTTTTATAATCTTTTTTCGAATAACCTTTTAATTTTGTATTTAAAAATTCTTTTTTTAATGTTATTTTTTTATTGAAGTTATCTGATTCAATATGTGGATATAAATTTTCTTCCATTATTAATATAATATAATATTAGATTAAACTATAAAAATATTTATTAATTAAATAAGGGAATATTCATTTAATAATTTATTTACCTTATGAATTATATGAATTAACTCATCATTATAAGGTCTTATATGTTTTAATACTTGTTCAAATGTTAACCATTTCATATTACCAACTTCTGTTTTTTGAAAATTACTAGAATTATCAATTTCATTCATATAAGCTAAATAATATTTATGTTTATATGATTTATAATTTGAACCCATGAAGGTCTCTTCATATGGTATAACATTCATTACCATATTTAACTTTCTATGAGAAATACCGGTTTCTTCTTGAAACTCTCTTTTACTACATTCAACATCTGTTTCGTGATATTCTCTTCTTCCTTTTGGAAATCCCCATTCTGGTTCAGTCCAGTTTGTAGTGCTTTTAGCTATTAACTCTTTCAATTTGTAATAATCTGAATCATAAATATTTACACCGTCCTTTATATGACTGAATTTTGATTTAGATATTTTTCCTTCTGTTGAATATTTTGAATTTACAAAGTCACCCCATAAATTATACCATAATTCATCAAACGGTTTGGTTAATATATTATTTTTTTCTTGTATAGTCATTTCATTTATTAAATTAATAATATAAGATTTAAAATACATTGGGTATTTTCCTCTCATAAATTCAACATATCCTAATGTATCTTTTCTACAAATCAATAAATATTCTATTTTATTATTATTTTTACGAAAACATATAATACCTGAACTGGTTACTGGTTTTTTACAAGATCTAAAATGATGTCCATTTTTTCCACAATTTGTGCAAAATATATTTTTATTTTGATGTATATTCATCCTCTATATGTAAAAATAAAATTATTTTTATATCATTTCCTATATAAATGAGTTTAAATCAAGAGGTTTGGTTGCCTTATATAAAATTCATGATGCAAACAATAGCTTTAAATTATCCAAAATACCCAAATGATACAACAAAAAAGAAATATTATGATTTTATTCAAAATATCCCATTATTTATTCCTATGGAACCAATGGGGAATGATTTTATTAAAATGATTGATAATTATCCGGTAACACCTTATTTAGAATCAAGATTATCATTTATGAAATGGGTTCATTATATATTTAATAAAATTTACAAAAATAATAATATGAAAACGGATGATTTACAAACCAGTTTAGAAAAATATTATGATAAATATAAACCAACTCAAGAACAAAATAAAGATTATTATAATCTTAAAAGAAAGGTAATACAAATAAGTTTTATAGTGAGTGTAATAGCGTTGGTTGCTTATCTATATAAAAAATAATTTAAATATATTTTACAATAAAAATGAAATGTTAAGATTATATAATTTCTGTGAAGATACTTTATTTTTAATATTCATAGTTTTATTGTTAATTGCTTTTTTACAAATATCACAAGAATTGTCTATATTATACACACGGATTTATAACTATTAAAATATTATTATTTATATAATGGGAATAGACAAATGGATTTTTATAATTACAATATTATTAATATTTGATACGTATCATGATGGTTCATATTCCAAATGGTTTTTAACAAAAAAGAAATATTTTAAAATTGCTACAATAGGATTTGTTGGTTTAAGTTTGTATGTATTTATTAAAAAATATCCTTTATCTTCTCAAAAATTATTACTTCATGGGTCAAATGTTGTTCGATATTTACCTATTGATTCTAATACAAGAGATATGATAACACCTATTTTTGATTTTACGAATTCAAATAAAATGATAGAAAATTTAACTAGCACACCACAAACAAAACGCATGATGAATTCTGGATTTAGTTCTACAAAAAGAAGTGTAAGTGAAACTAAAAAGAAATATGTTGCATCTGAACAAAACTGGATGTGTCAATATTGCGGAGAGCAATTGGATGCTACATTTGAAGTAGATCATAAGGTAGATTTACAATATGGTGGTTCTAACCATGTAAGTAATTTAGCAGCTGTATGTAGAAAATGTCACGCTAAAAAGGGAATGATGAATCGTTTATAAAGAGAATGATTTTATAGATTATTTAATATAAATAATATATAAAATATATACAATATGTCAAGTAAAAAAAAATATAATGAACAACTAAAAAATGAAGAAGAAATAGAAAAAAAAAAAATAATAAATATTGTTATTGGCACTATTGCTAGTATAATTGCATTAATTATGTTAGGAATTGGTGTGAGGAGACGAAATCTTATATTGGAAAAAGCTACATATTATGTAAAAAAACTTTTGACGTTTCTTAGATCTATAAAGTGGAGTGAAATTTTTAAAGCCCTTTTTAACGGTACAAATAGATTTACAACTGGTATGTCCATATTTACAATGGCATTTATAGGTGTTTTAATATTTACAATCGTAAATACTATTGAAAACCCATACGATAAAGCAAATTCACCTCTGTGGTGGGTATTAGGAATAGTATCTATAATTCCAATTATTTTTTTTCTAATTCGTATAAGAAATAAAGAAAAATTTTTTAATGATAAGGGTGTAAATTCAGCGAAAGGACAATTTTTCAATATATTAGGGGTATTGAAAGCTAATTCGAAAACAATAGCAACTATTATATCTGTTATTTTATTTATAGCAATAGGGGCTATAATTAGTTTAAGTAGCGATAATGCATTTGTAACTGCTGGTATGGGATTTTATGGATTAGTAATATTAGCGGTTATGTTTGCTGGATATGCTTTTATAATAAACAGTAATTTTTTTGAGAAATATATTAAAAACAACCAATTTTTACAATTACTTTTTAATTTGATATTTATTATTCCTTGTATAATAGCATTAGCATTTAATTGGGTATCTGAACAAGTTAAAAACACCCCTTCTTTTGTTTATGTAATATTATTATTAGAAGTTGTAATACTTGCTTTGTATTTTATTATTCCATCTGTTGATAGAACATTTTATTTTAGTTTGTCTAATAAAAAAAGTAATTCAAAAGATTTACAAGAAATAATGAGACTAAATAAGGAAAAAAAGAAAGATTTACAAAAACAAGTATTCGAGTTAAAGCAAACTTTATTTAAAAAATCACGTCTACAAAATGTTAAATACATGAATACACAAGGAGTTAATGATACATGGAATGAGTTATTTAAATCATACAGTGATTATGAAGAGAATGACATAGTACAAGGTAGATTAATTGATTTAGGATTTTGTCAAGAAGGAGAAGATGAAAATGATTCAAACTGTTTAGATGTATTAAATAAACATGTGGAGTATATTAGAGATACACAGCAAAATATAAATTTATTAGAACAACAAATTAAAACAATAAAAACAGAATTAAGTCCGGCTGAAAAATTAATGGATACTACAAACTCAAATTTACAAGGAGATGAAATATATAATATGAAAGAAATAAGAGATGCCGTTGTATTGCAAATGAATCCTGTATCACTGAAAAAAATAACAACACCATCATCAGCAGAAGAAATCAATTTATTTACAAATATAGCAGGGCAGCCAAACTATTCTTATGGATTATCATTTTGGATATTTATTCATCCACAATCAGGTAATATTAAAAATTGTAATAATATAATTAACTTTGATAATAGACCTCAAGTTTTTTATTGCCCTACTTATAAAAAAATACCTATCAACTCAATTGTTACTTATAAAAATAATGGAAAAAAAGGAGTTATAAAAAAATCAAAAATATTAACAAATAACAATATTTATTATGATATATCTGGTATTGATGTGCCGGACAAAACCAATGTTTCTCATAAAAATATTACGTATAAATACCCATATAGTGTTTTAAAATTTGCGTTAGGTGGCAATTACGAAACCACACAAAAAGAATTTACATTACCTAATTTAAAAATGCAAAAATGGAACAATATAGTTGTAAATTTTATAGATGGAACGTATGATATATTTGTAAATGGAGAAATGGTAAATAGTTTTCAAGGTGATATGGAAGAATTTAATTATAGTAATATAAAAATAGGAGAAGATAATGGCGTGAGTGGAGGAATTGCTAATGTAGTATATTATAAAAATTATCTAACTAAAAACAAAATTTTAAGCAATTACAATTTATTAAAAAATAAAAGTCCACCGATAGTAAGTGATTTATTAAAAGTTTAGGATTAATTAAATGATATTTAATATTATAATTTTCTAAGTATTTATTATATTATGAACCTTAGAAAAATACTTTTTGGTGCTGTTGTTGTAATAATATTATATATTTTCTATACAACACTTTTTGCAGATAAAACAAAATCTAGTTTATTAAAATTACATAATGGGAAAGAGGAGAAATTAGGAATTAAAGTTATAGGTGCTAGTACAAATTATACATATAGTTTTTGGATTTATATTAATGATTATAATTGGCGTTATGGTGACAAAAAAGACATCATAAGTAGAGGAGTTTATTCAGATGGAACAACACCAGAAAAAGTTTATCCTAGAATTTATTTAGGAGAAAATCAAAACGATATTCATATAGATATTACTTATAAAGATGATTCTAATACTCTACCACAACTTCACCCAATTGTTATTAAAAATATTCCATTACAACGATGGAATCATTTTATTATGACAAAATCTGGAAGTAATGTCGATATTTATATTGATGGTAAATTAGTAAAAACAAGTATTATTCCAGGAACTCCGGAGTCAGTTAACGCGGATACAAAAATCGACGTAGCAAAAGCGGTGAAGGGGAAAAAAGGATTCGCTGGATATTTATCTAAATTAAATTATTTTTCCACAGCAATAAACACGCGCGAAGCTTATTCTATGTATAAAGAAGGATATGGTAGTGGTATGTTGGGAAATTTCTTTAATAGATTCAAACTTAAATTTGCCTTTATGCAAGACAATAAAGAAACTAGTAGTTTTGTCTTATAATTTAAATCAAAAATTAACATCTTTTATAAATGTTAATTTTCTTATAACTATATATATAATATGTCTAACGAACTACAAGCTCCTATGCAAAATGTAAATCCTATAAATAATGTAAAAAATGCAATGCAAAATACGGGTCAAGCTATTACTCAGAATTTTACTTCTGTTGCAGGTAATTTAAAACAAACCACAGACGATTTATTTGATTCATTTAGGAACAATAAATTTGTTTCTGGAACTGCTGATTTTTTGGAATCTAATTCAGCAATAGCCAAAGTTGCCTTTTTAATTTTAATTCTTATTTTATTTACGTTTGTTTTAAGAGTAGGAACAATGATGATACATTCCTTTTTTGCCCCGTCACCAAATCCTTTTTTAATCAAAGGTATGAGACGAGGCAATCAACCTATAAGGATATTACAACATCCAAAATATAGTGAGTCTATACCAATTATGAGGTCAAAAAATCAAAATAGCGGTATTGAATTTACATGGAATACCTGGTTATTTATAGAAACAGTTGAAGATGAATATCAACATATATTCCATAAAGGTGATGTAGATGGTAATAAAAAAGATAGAGATAGAGTTAATATTGCTCCTGGTTTATATGTTAAAAAAAACAATAATCAAGTTGAATTACGAGTATTAATGAGTTCATATGATCATCCAATTGGTGCAGACATTAAGATTCCAAATATTCCTCTTCAAAAATGGTTTAATGTTACAATTCGTGTAAAACATAAATTTTTAGATGTTTATGTAAATAATAATATTGCTCATAGACATATTTTTGAAGGTGCTCCTCCAAAACAAAACTATGGTAATGTTCATGTATCGCAACAAAATGGATTTGAAGGGTTAATATCTAATTTACGATATTTCAATAGAGCAATCTCGGGTGTAGAAATAGCAAATATTGTAAGTCAAGGAGCAAATCTTCAATCATCTGGAAGTGATTCATTATCTATAAATCCACCATACTTTTCAATGAGATGGTATTTACCAAAAGATTAATTAGTAGAATGATTAATACAACAAAACAATTAATAAACAATTAATATTATATAATTAAAAAAATTTATATAATATTTATCTTAAATAAGGATTTATACACAAATCCATAGTAGGAAATACTTTATCAGATTCACAAACATCATCTTTGGAAGCTTCTACACATCTCCTATTTCCATTTTCACTACCAATATAACAATATGAACTATTATTACTAATCATATCGGTATTTGTTGATTTCACACCATTTTTTCCAACAGATCTATTGTATTGTTGTTTTTTATTTAATTTATTTCTAATTTGTCTTTCTGGTATATCAATAATTTGACGCGTGCTTCCGGCTACTACATCTAAAGCAATATCTCCTCCTTTTTTTGTTGTAGATATTACATCTTTGGTTCCTTCTGCTCCTCGTAATAAAGATATACCTAAATATTTTCCAAAAACATCAGTTCCTTCTGACAAATAAGTAAATATATTTAATCCCATTAATGCTAAAAATAATACGATAAAAACAATTTTTATATAAAACCATGGAGATTTTGTTAAAGGTTGTATTGTAGGTTTACTTATACTAGGTGAATCGGTAAATAAATTATTATTTGATAATGAAGGCGTGATAATATCATTAATATTACTATTTTCCATATACAAATAGGTCATATAAAATAAATAAATGTATAACAAATATAGTATAATTTATATTATAATTGTTAATTACAACAAGCTCTATCCGTTCTTAATTTAATTAATCGCATTACGTATGGACTTTTACCAATACGTGTTGGTACGCCAGATTTCATGTTACCACCAGTGGTTCCATCATCTGCTCTTTTTGCTCTGAAGTATCTAGGTCTGTATGAAGGCATTATATACTACATAAATATATTTTTTTTAAGTTCTTGGGATTAAATTTGTTAAACTATTCATTTTTTCTAAACGCTCTATTGTTTTTTCTAAATTACCAGAATTATAACTATTATTAAATAAATAATCGGTTTTAGGTTTAATTTCATTAACCTTAATTTGTTTATAAATGATATTTATCTTTTTTTTAATTTTTTCTATCAAATTAGGGTTATTTATTATTTTAATAGAATTATCTACATGTTCCGTTAATAACGCAATGCTATAATAAATTAAATACTTACGTTTTCTTTTAGCACCATTCGAATATTTTAAACAAAAAAGTTTATTAATAGAAGTTATTATTTTAAACAGTCCTTTATTTTTATTTTTGGCTTCCGCTAAAATTAAATCCCAAATAATCCAAATTATATCTTTTTGAAACTGATTTGGAACATTATATTGCCTTCTAGCTGCAAAAAATAGTAAATTATTTTCTCTTTTAGACAATGATTCAAATCCTAAAATCCATTCTACCCAATAAATACTTTTTGTCATATTTTTGATATTTTTTTTCATATTATAAGCCAATTCATTAACTGCTATAAATAATTCTTTTGGATCTTCTTTATGAAAATTATTTTTTGCATATTCGACGCCATCCGCTTCTAATTTATAAGATATACGCAATATATTATACTCTTCATTCGGTATTTTTGGAACATCAAAAGAGTTTTTTTTTCTAGATAAACACATTACACACATTATTTCTGCAAATAACTCTCTTATTTTTTGACTATTTCTCATTTTAATTTCATTATCAAGATATCCATTATTTAGCATATCTTTAAAAAAGTTTAATCTTAGTTCTAAATAAATTGATAATTTAGGATTACCTATATGAATATGTTTACCTACTAAAAATAATATTATTTCCCATAAATCAATAAAATGTCCACTACATATGTATTCAGCACTCCAATAGCAAGCTTCTTCTAATTTATTATATAATATAGCATTAACCAGTTGTTTTTTTACATCTGTTTTTTTAAATTGTGAAAAAGTTATACCGGAAAATTCTTTTTGACTTCTTTTATCATTAATATCATTTTCATTCATTATTAATTACATTTCATATAAAAAAAATACCAATAATACATATATGGCTGTCTCATTTATTAAATATTTCAATAAAATTTTTAAAAAACTAAAAAAAATTCCTAAACTTTACATGAAAATGCCAATGATACAAAAATTATTAATATTATTAATTATTGCTTTTATTATATCGTCATTTGCTTTTAATAAAAAAGAAGGATTTGAACAAGCAAGTCAATTTATTGTGAAAAAAGGTATTGATGTATATGATGATTTTTATTGTTCATTATACGATGATTTAGTTTATGATGAAATTAAAAATGATTATGAAGTGGTTCATTTAAAAAAAACTGGAAAAATAGATAAAAAATCAATTATAATTGATATTGGTTCAGGTAGAGGACATCATGTAAATCATTATAATAGTAATGGTATTGCTGCCGAAGGTTTAGACATTTCTCCTAGTATGATAAAATTATCTCAACAAGAGTATCCAAATTCTAAATTTAAATTGGGTGATGCTTTAGATTCATCTAATTTCCATCATGATTACGCTAGTCATATTATATGTTTGTATTTTACAATTTATAGTATTGAAGACAAGGTTACCTTTTTTAAGAATTGTTATGATTGGTTAAAACCGGGTGGTAAATTAGTAATACACTTAGTAAATAGAGATAAATTTGACCCAATTATAAATTCAGCTAATCCTTTGACTCTTGTAAATGCTCAAAAATATGCAAAAGAACGTTTAACAAAATCAATTGTTAAGTTTAAAGACTTTTTATACAAAGCAAGTTATGTTTCTGATAATGATATGTCTTATTTTTATGAAACGTTTAAAGATGATGCTACTAAAAATACTAGAAAAAACGAACATATTTTATATATGGATTCGCAAAAAGATATACTTACCAAAGCAAAAAGTGTAGGATTTATTATGCAATCTAAAATAGATATGATTGGATGTCAATATGAATATCAATATTTATACTTTTTACAAAAACCAGAATAACTTATCTTATTACTAATTAAATAAAATTAATAAAAATTATATTAATTTTATTTCCTTTTTATGTATTTTATGTATTGTTAGTTGTATAGTTAATTGTTAGTTGTATAGTTCTAAGGTATTTTCATAGTCTTCACAATGAGAATCATCGTTTTCAAGGCAATTTTTACAAGCATATCCTCCTCCAATAATAGATAAGTTATAATCATCTCCTACATTATTTGGATCTATCTTTTCATCACAATCACTATAATCGCAAGATACCCATTCTTCCATAGATGAATATGACGTTTCTTTTTCTTCTTCGCTATCTGTATCTACATCATTAATTTGTGATTTTTTATAAAATTTACTACCTAACCCTGCTAGTTCATCTCCATCATATTTACCTTCATCATCATAGTATAATTTTTTTGGTTGGTATTTAGTTGTTTTACTAATTCTCTTTACCAAGTTACTAGTATTCTTTCTTGGTGCTCTTGGTCGAGTTGATCTTCTGTGTTCTGGTGTTAGCATCATATTTGGTAATTGTTGTTCCATGTATTTAATAACTTTAAACTTTGGTTGTTTTTTTCTTTCAATTTTATTCGTCTTCTCTCCCAAATTTATTACACAACAAACTATAATGAACCAATTTTTAATAATTAAATATACACTTTTAACAATGGTTATATTTTATATATTTTTTATCATTTATTTTAAACTTCGGTATCCTTTTTGGTCAAAACAACCTATATTTTACTATCATGATATAGGAAACTTGCTTTATCCTAAGGGAATTATCGAAACATCTCTCCCAAATTGTGGAAATAAAGTTAATCAATCAATCATTTTTAAAAAAGGTTCGCATCTTTCCAGTAAAGAAATAAAAGAAATAAAGAAATTGTTAACAAATAATTATATGACAGATAAACTTGAAAAATATACTCCTTCTAATAATGATTTTATAGACCATTTAATATGTAGAAATATGCCATCACGCGTTTCATTGTATTATGATAAACAAAAAAATCAATTAATCGGAACAATGACTAGTGTTTATAAACAAATGATATTACCCAGTAATTATTTAGATGTTGGATATGTAGATTATTTATGCATTGATGAAAACCATAGAGGAAAAAATATAGCGGGGAAAATAATAGAAAATCATTATATCAGGGAGAGATATCAACAAAAAACTAGTGTTTATTTATTTAAACATGAAGGATTTTCAAGACCATTTGTTCCTCTTACAATATACAATACGTATTTTTACAAGTTAAACTTATTTGAAAAAATTATACTTACACAACAACGTTTAAATATTTCCTTAATAACCAAAAACAATATTTCTATGTTATATGATTTACAAACCAATTTACAGAAAAATATAACCAATAAGAGTTCTTGTTTTAAATGTGTTATTATGGATGAGTTTGAACATTTATCTTATTTAATTGAAAAAAAACACATATTTATATTTGCATTAATTGAAAACATGAAACCAAAAGCGTTTTATTTTTTTAGAAATAATTATACAACCTACAATGATGATAAATCAATTGAATGTTTTTCTTGTATAAAATATGATAAAGATATAGAAACAAATAAACTGGTTCTAGGGTTTTATTTAGCAATTGATTATTTAAAAACAATTGATAAATATAAAATTTTAATTTTAGAAAATATTGCCGATTCACGATATTTAACAAAAAATATGGACCAACAACCATATCATTATTCTAAATACTATTATTATTTATATAATTATGCTATGAAACCAATAGCATCACGAAATATTGTAATTATCTAGTATATTTTCCTGCTTTAGCAAAACTATCTACAACAAAGATAACAAAAACGCCTAAAAACATATATAAAATTAATTCTTCTGTTACAGTATTTGTTTTTTCATCTTTGTTTTCTTCTAATAAATGTATCATGTAATTTAATTTTTTCATTAAATCATCTTTCGAACCATGTATATTTGGTACATTAGTAGTATTTTCATAATAAGGTATGTAATTATTGTAATACTGTTTAATTTTTTCTTCGGAAACATTAATATTATTAAATGCTTCTGGTGATAAATCGGAATCAACATCGTCTTCTTTTTTGTCAATTGGGAGAGATGTTAATTGTGGATTTGGTGGAGGATTAAAATCTGCTAAATCATCTTCATCTTCGTCTTCTCCTTTAAAAATATCCATAGAATTTAGGAATTCTACTGCTTTTTTACTTGGTTTTGCTTTTTTTTTTATTGTTTTATTTCTTCTTTTTTTATTTGGTTGATCATTATTATCATTATCTGACATAAATTCAGAATATCCTAATTGACTTGACATACTTATAAAAAAAGAAGATTATTTTTTATTTGTTTTTATTTATATATAATGAAAAAATATACAAATTTGATTTTACTATCATTATTAGTAGTTTTGTTTTATAAAACACCAGATTTTTTAGTAGATAGTGTTTCTACTTCAATGGGCAAACTAATGTGGATAATTGTTATAGTTATTTCATATCAAATGGTAGATCCTGTTAATGCTATCATTTTAGCTATTATAATGATTACACTATTGCATCAAAGTACGGTTGAAGGTTTTGAAAAAGAAAAAATGGAAACAATTAAAACAGATGAAGATGAACTACGTGAAATGGAAGAAAAGGAAAATGAAAAGGAAAAGGAAAATAAAAAAAAAGAAGCACTCACTATACTAAATAAAAATGGACAGGATAAAATGGATTGCGATAGAACAAATTCAAATACAACTGATTGTATTGAAAAGTTTGAGGGATTTACTGAATTATTAAAAAAATTAAAAATTCCAGTTACAAATACAAATACAACTGATTTAGATAGAGATTTAAAAACATCTGCAGAACGTTCTACTATTCAATCGTCAAAAGAACAATGTTAATACTCCTAAATAATTAATACTTTGTAAAAACATTTTATCAAAGTATATTAAATAAGATGATTGCAAAAATAAAAGAAAATTTAGCTTCGCTAAACAATAGTAAATTTTTTGCAGGTTTAGTAATGATTATGCTTAATATTGGTTCAAAGTATATAACAATCGAATTAAGTAAAACACAAGAAGAATACCTTAAAAACCATATTGCTAGACAAGTATTAATATTTTCTATTGCTTGGATGGGAACACGAGATATTTTAATGTCTTTAGCTCTTACTGCTATTTTTATTGTAATGACTGAATTTTTATTTAATGAAAATAGTAAATTCTGCGTTATTCCATTAGAATATAGAAAATATAAAGATGTATTGGATTTAAATGGCGATGGTGTTGTTTCGCCAGATGAAATTAAAAAAGCAGAAGAGTTATTAAGAAAAGCAAAGCATCAACAAGGCAATACTTCTATGTTAAAAACAATGAACCAATTTAAAATGTTGGTTTAATTAGTTTATAATTTATTTATATTTTAGTTAAATAATCTAACTAAAATATAACTATGAGTGATAATATTTTAAAAAAAGGAAGTATGATAAGATTAACTAATATAGAAACAAAAGATATATTAAATGGTATTATTAATACCGTATTTTTAAAACGAGAGGACGTTGAGGATAGTGAACTTAAATTGTTAAATCGAAAATTTGAACAGAACCTATTTCCTATTAAAGGTACTATAACGTATGAAAATTTGAATAAAGAAAGAGAAAAAAAGTTAAAGGTAGGCGATCGTGTATTAGCAATATACAACGATATTGATAGTTTTTACAAGGATGGACAAGAGTTTTCGATTATAAAACAAGATGATGAAGATGAAAGCAGTGTTATATCTTTTGATAAGTATATTAACATGATATATAACAATAACAATATAGAAAAAGATAATGGGAATCAAGGAAATTGGTTTAAAGGAACTATAAATGAAAATAATAATAATGGAACATTAAAAATTAAGTTTGATGGGGATAATCAAACTGATACTGATACTGATACTGATACTGATATTGATATTAAATTTATAAGAAAATTAGATGATGTTTATGATATAAACATAATAACAGTTATAACTAAGGATGAAGATTTAACATTAAACAAATTTAATCGAAATAACAAAGGAAAAATAATAGTACAAGATTCAGAAAATAATGAGTATGAAATAGTAAAAGAAAACGATCCCCCAAAAATGGCAGAATTAACTAAACTAGAAGAAAAAATGAATAAGAGAAAATCAGAACGAGGTGCTAAAACAAAATACAAACTAAAATGGTTTTACAAAACAAATTATTCTGGATCTAAATATTTTCCTTTAAAGATTTCTAATGTTCAACAATTATCAGAAGCAAATAAATATTCTCAGATAGATCGTTATACCAAACTAAAAGAAGGAGACCTTATAAAATACAATGATCCTTCACATCCTAATAATGGTTTATTAGCAAAGATTATTAGAATAAAAAATGACGATAGAGATCGTCGTAGGTATTATGATAAGAAACGCTACATTTATAATATTAAATTTGAACCATTAGAAACATATATAGATCCAACTGAATTAAAACAATATCAACGAAAATATGAAAATATGATAACGACATTAGATAATATTTCAGAAAGTAAAATATTAAAATTTAGATATGTTGAAAAATCATTGTATTATCCATTATCAATAGAAGAATTAATCAAACGACAAGATGAATTAGATAAGTTTAATGATAAATATATTGTTGATACTACGTTGGAAAAACTTAAAAAAAATACGATATTTATTCCAGACTATGTATTGGCCAAGTATCAACCTGAATCTAAAATTAGAGATATGAATAAATTAATAAAACCAAATAACAAAAACCGTTATTTTATTGCACATTCACCTAATATTAAAAAAAGACCTTCTGGATTATATTTTGAAATGAAAATACCAGACGGTTCTGAAATAAA